>Ga0256405_10005698_pt1 | contig 21011 bp, 20 predicted proteins | sample RumenRJG_02DNA_FD_189096 | JGI IMG/M metagenome (GOLD analysis project Ga0256405, IMG submission 189096) | Bovine rumen microbial communities from Lethbridge, Alberta, Canada - RJG_02 | ecosystem: Host-associated > Mammals > Digestive system > Stomach > Rumen | place: Canada: Alberta... | reverse complement strand
TCCAAAAAAATACACAACTTGAAATAAAATATAGTTTATAATAATCACACAGGGGCAGGGGAATGGCATCGGACAGAAAAGACAGAACATACATTGCGATTGATTTGAAATCCTACTACGCATCGGTAGAGTGCATTGAACGCGGCCTGGATCCGATGACTACCGACCTTGTCGTTGCCGACCCGGAAAGGACAAAGGGGACGATCTTACGATTCTGAGCATGGAGCGGAGCCCTTTTGAGGAGCATGCCTTCAGATCACAGAACGTCATTCTTCCAATAGCACAAAACAGAAAGGATTTTATAGCAATATAGCAGGGGCAATTTTTGCCCCGAGGGAAACACGCCGACTCGTTTGAGTGGCGTTTTTTCATTTTCTACAATAATTTTGGGCGTAAAATATGGCACTTAATATCAGGCAAATCAGGGACAGGGACTACTTCTTTAACAGAGGCAGATATAACAATAAGGCCAACAATTGTCTTTGCTATGATTCGATCCATTCGGATGACGAGATCATCCTGAGGACCAATCATGTTGTATCGATTGTCAATAAAGACAACACAGTGCAGTACCTTCTTCTGGTTGCCAACAACAAGGCCATATACCTGGATTATCTGAGACAGGTCAGAAAGGTAACGGCGTTCATCGATGGCGCCGCACACAGGACATGGCTGGTGAAACTGTTCAGAAACCGGTTCAAACCATACTACTGCAAAAAGTTTGAAGGACACGACTTTGTGTGTGAAGTCTCTTTCGATGGCCTGTATGAAGAAGCAAGAATCCAGGGGCTCAGTAAAGTGAAAGTGAGAATGAATTAGCAAATGAGCCAACAGATCTTTAATTTGGCAGCCACACTGGGAATGTTTTCAATGGCGGTCGCAATGTTTTCCTTGAAAAAGGAATACGAAGGGTTCAGAAGGGACACCGTCAGAATTATCGGAGGTTTGGGCATCCTGGCAAAAAACAACGCCCAGGGAATGTCGATTACAGTCACCGAAAGCCAGAAAGATTCATCGAGGGAGAACGACAGATGAAAGAGTTTATAAGAAAAAACGTCAGACCGCTATGCACAATTGGTCTGATCGTATGCCTGGTCCTGTTTATCTCGATCGCACTTGGCATTACACTGGGCGATGTCTTCGAAAACATGATTCATGTAGGAAAGTACAACGAAGAAACAAGCTATGAGTCAGGAATTCCTTCATACGACAATCTTGAGCCGGAGCAGAAAGACGAACTGTCCCAGAACGAAGATAAAACAGGCGACTCAATCACTTATAAGGAGTTCATATCCAATCCTCCGGAGTTTGATGGTGAACACATGTATGTTGCCGTCAACCGGAACCGTCCGTTTTTCACCAAAGATGACAAACAGGTTACCGATACTTTCTATGTTTACAGCGATCTTGACTCTCTTGGCAGGACAGGTGTTGCGATTGCGAACGTCACTAAAAGTTCGTTTCCTGAAGGAATCAGACAGGGAGATCTGTCCACCGTCACTCCATCCGGATGGAAACAGGTAGATACAAAAGAGATGTTCAATGTTCTTTTAACCACAGACAACGGTGCTACGGATCATTATCTGTTCAACAGATGCCATCAGATCGCCTGGGCGCTTGGTGGATCGGAACTTGGCAAAGAGAACATCTTCACCGGCACGCTCAGCTGCAACCTGACAATGAGGCTTTTTGAGGAGTCAATCTGGGACTTTCTGGATACGGCAAAGGATGATCATGTCCTTTACAGAGTCACACCGGTTTTCAAAGGAGATGAGCTGATTCCAAGAGGAGTTCTTCTGGAAGCCTATGCCGTGGAGACAAAAGGGCTCTTTATAGATTTTTGCCAGTATGTGTTCAATGCCCAGCCTGGGTTTGAAATAGACTACACAACCGGTGATGTGAGTCTTTCATTAGGGTAGGGAAACACCCGTTTTCGTTTGTTTTGGCTCATACAGAGCCCTAGAATGATTTGAGGAAGGAGATAGATGGGAAATGGTATATTTACTTCTTATAATCGGCCTTGGTGCCTTGTTCAATCAGATGGAACTCAGGTTGATCTGGTTTTATCAGAACATAGGACTTATTGATAAAAAGTATATGTTTCATGGTGGTGACGGTTTTGAATACACCTACATAGAATCGGCAAGGATGTGGATCCTTATCCTGACTGTCCTGCTGATTGTAGGATGGAACATCTGGTACTACAGAAAACACAAATACTTTTTTTGGGAACTGTTCAATAAATGATCATTAACGGAATACTGTTTGAAAAAGCTCTGATAGAAAGACTGTACAGATGCTGCAATAGCAATTATGGCAAAGTAGAAGAAGATATCGAATCCGGCCGTCTGAAAGCAATAGCTGATAAAGACGGAAAAATTTTTGTCCGATTCTACGATTACGACGTAGAAAACGGAAACGGTATGGTCATCTGCGAAGATGGCACCCTTATAAGAAATGAAGAAAAGATCCAAGAGATCTTTGGCTAATGGCCTAAACAACGGAATGCACACTCTCTAGCGATAGGGGGTGTGTTTTTTTTGTGCGCAAAAAGTAGAAACAGCATCTGAAAACAAACACCAGCACAAAATGATGTGGCATAAATTTTGTACAACGGCATATGATAGTATGGAGACAGAAACAAGGTATTGCTTTCTTTTGCTATTGCTGATGTAGGAGGAGATCATGTCTGAAGTATCACAAATTCAAAAAGCCCTGGTTAAAGTCATTGAGAAGCATCAAAAAGGATTATGCAATGTTACATCACCCACTGGAAGCGGCAAATCATACGCTATCAAATACATCCTGTATGATGCTTTGCTTGACACCAACAATGACAAAAAATACATTTGTATCACTTCAGCAACAAAAAACAAACTTTATGATGATCTGAAAAAGATGTGTAATGACCCGGCCAGCGAGTCTTTGTTTAACGACTTGGTCATTGATGTTAAAGCGAACTCTGACATGATTGTTGATGCGTTGTGCTCCTTAACGTTTGATCAGATAGAGCGGATAGAGGACAAAGAGTTAAAAAACAAGTATAAAAAACTGAACCAGGAAATAAAAAACGATCTCATATTAAGAAAAAACGGCTCCAACAATGATCAAAATCTAAAGTACGCCGAAAGAGAATTCAGAGTAGCTGCCCGCAAATATCTAAAACAGAAATACAAAAATCAGAAGAAAGAAAATGTATTAGCTCTCTTGCAAGAAGAAAACTGTGATGATCACTGGCTGATCAGCGCTTTTCCTAGCATCTTGATCAAACAGAAAAAAATCATCTTCATGACTGTAGCTAAATTCATCTATCCATATGACAGCATTATTGAATCGCCGTTCCTTTTCTATGAAGATAAGGCGTTTGAAAATGCTGTTTTTTATATTGATGAGTTCGATCAGGCAAAGACTTCAATGCTTGATCAGATTATCAATAAGGATCTAAACGGGATCAATAACGGTACAGTCAATCTTCTGGGACTGTTCAATAACATTCTTCAGCTAGCAGATCGAGGCATCGACAATCTACCGGCCGATTTCTTTACAGCCTCTGAAAGCGAGAAGAAAAAAGGCTATGACGACCAAAAACTCAGGGAACAGCTTTTAAGGGTAACGGATATCGCAAAGAAAATCAGCGAAGACTTCAACCTTTCCTATGAGCTCAAGGCCAAAGACATAGAAGGGGAGAACAGCGATTTCCTATTTCATGACACCACAACATCGTTGCCGATTGGAATGACAAATAATGAGGTGTGTATCGAGCAGAACAAAGCGGCAAAGACCAATTATATACAAAGATCCGGTAAAACAGACATTAAGCTTGAACGCCTTCTTAAAAGAATCGAAGGATTTATCCGCTATTTTGTCAGGACCTGCAATTCCTTTGCGATCAACATCAGAGAAAACCAGAACCAGAGGGGCAACAATTTTTATGAACTGGCGGATGCGATCGATTCAGTTACTTCTACACTTAGAATCAATGAACCATACAATACATTTATCCATAATCAGGTCTTGTATGGCGATTTCGGCCAGAAAAGAAGAGAACAGGAGAATATCAGTGCCGGTTTTTATGAGAATGGCTTTAGTCTTTTTACAATCGAAGACAGCCCAAGCCACAGCATGAATTCCATCGTAAGAATGGAAGCTCATCCTGATACTCCGGAGAAGATCCTGTTAAAAATGTGCAATCACGGATTGGTGATCGGTCTATCGGCAACCGGGAATATTAAGACGAATATCAGAAATTTCGACCTTCCATTCATAATCGATAAACTGGGAGAGAATTATATCCAGTTAGATGAAGAAGACATGAAGCTGATAGAGGAAGAATACATCAGATCAACAGAAAAACAGAAAGGTATCTATCATGTCTGCTTTAATGAAGAATATAACCAGAATACAGAAGCTGACTGCTATAAAAACATTTTTGGCGAATTTATCGATGGCAATGAGTATGCGGCAGCCTATCTGGAAGAGGTCAAGAATTATTCAGATGACATAAGTGTTCGAAAACACTTCTACAGTCTGCTATGGGCATTCGACAGATTTCTATTCAATGAAGAGACTTTTTCTTATCTTTGCTTGCTAAACACCTATCTGGATAACGACAGACCCTTTACCGACAAGCTGCTTCAAGGGCTGATCGATATATATGAGCAGAACAGCACCGATAGTGAGTGTGCATTTAAAGGAAAGAAGATTCAGGATATGTTCGTGGTTCTGAAGAGCGAGAATTTTGAACAAGACAAAAATCAATTGCTGAAAAGACTTAGCGATGGAGAAAAAATATTTGTCCTCTCAACTTTCCAGGCGTTGTCTACCGGCCAGAACCTGCAATACAAAGCTCCTTACGCGGTAATTAAAGAAGACAGACTGGTGATAACAAATGAGCGGGAAAACAGTGAGTGGCACAAGGATTTTGACGGTATCTTTGTTGAAAAGCCAACAAACATCTTGGTTAATATTCAAGCAAACAAGAAGCTTGAAAAAATCGACCAGATCAAAGCTATGTACCAGGCGGAGGAAATAAAGCAAGCAGGTGAGATATCTCATTCAGTGATGATAAAGGTACTGAATCATATCGTGAGTGGCAGAAAGAAGTATCAGGAAAAACTTTACCAGACCGAGTGTGTAAAAAACGCGGAAGCTATCACTCTGATCCAGAGCATTGGCAGGATCGACAGGACGAATATCAAAAGCAAAACTGTTCATGTCGATCTGGATTACGGGGCTATCGACTCGTTCAGATATCTTCAAAGAGATACGGGGAGGCTGGTCGCACCGGTCATTCAGGCCGTATATGATAAGCTAGCAACCATTCAAAGTAAGGAAGAAACAAGCACAGAAGCCAAAAAGATGATCCAGCTTGCAGCCAACAGAGCAGACGATCTGGGAAACAACATCTATAATCTGATGAACAGGAACTCGGCCTGGGAGACTGAGACGATTGAGACATGGGAGGCACTGAATGAGAGGCTTCTGAAAGATCCGCAGGGACTTTCAAACGATGTAGACAGTGGCTTATTTATTAAACTGCCTGAGCAGTCCGTAAAATACTACTACAAGCAGACCTATGATTTCAGAAACAACGAGATCTTTTTCGAACGGCCGTTATTTGATATGGATTTCAGTGAGGTGTCTGAAAAGGGTGTGCGGCTCGATGCTATCATGAGCATCCCTGAACTAAAGGCAATATTTATCGAGAAGGGATATGCAACTGAATTTAAACCATCCGCAAGAATGATAGCTCCGGTCATCGCAAACAACCTGTTAAAGGGAAGGTATGGCGAAATAGTCGGAAGGTATCTGGTTGAGAAGTATGGCGATGTTGAATTGGAAAAGATAACGGATCCTAAAAAATACGAGAAGTTTGATTTTCACATCAATAACTATGCGGTAGTTATTGATTTCAAAAACTGGTCGGAAACAACCAGGTTTGATAATGACAAGTACACAGAGAAAATGATTGGTAAAGCCAAAGACTGCGGAGCAAAGCTTGTGCTGGCCATCAATCTGATAAGTAATGACAATTACAGACCATATGAAAAAGAAATTGATGATATACATATCAAAGAAATTCCAAACGTCATTATCAGAAACGGTGAAACTTATTCTATCAATTATGATGTGCTGATGAAGATCGGCGAGATTATCAGGGAGTATATCTGATGAGCGCTTTTACAAATAAACTGAATTATAAGATCGATTACAGGTCGATTGACAAAAGATACGCAATAATCAAAATTGAATCATCATCAAAGATGAAGCCGAGTTTGCTGTTTTTGGATAGCGTTTTGAATGATAACGAGATCTTGTCAGTATGCTATACCGAATTCAATGAAGTCTTCGTTTTGATGGAAGACAAGCAGAATGTTCTTTATAGATTCACGAATGCTCTATTAGAATATGAAGATTTGAGCCTTAAAAAGGTCCCTTGCGAGATGATTAAAGACCATGTTCTGATACAGCTTTTCATCAATTCCTTAGCCAGATCAAGGATATCTTCGTTTTCATACAACAACCTTTCGGGGCACCTGTATATTATTTCTGATCCGGAAACAACGAATAAAGATCAGATTATTACTGTAGAAATTAAGATAGATAAGGAGTGTTGCCTTTAAGCACCGGTTCGTACCTTTACCTCCAGAAAGCTGGAAAAATACATCGAGTTCAAGAAAGGCAAAGGCTTCTCTTCCTACCCTCAATTTGTTCTGGAAAACAAACGGCACCTGAAACGAACAGCAAAGGCCGAAGATAACTGTTATATCTTGAGGCAGACTCGCGGTAGAAAGTCGGAAGTTAAGTTTCTTTCTTTTCAGAGCCTGGAAAAGTTTAACAAAAGTAAATGCGGCATCATTCAAAATGTGATGAAGCAATTTTCAGCCAGATACAAAGATCTGATTGAGCTTGAATTTGCCGAGATCACAAAGCCAATCACTATCGAACATAAGTCTGCTATGACTAAATATGAAAAGAAGAGGCTTTCAGAGGTTTTTAAAGAAACCCCAGTAAGAATCGTTGATTACGTTAATAACGAATTATCTTGTAATCTGGCTGACATACTGGCGGACCTTTTCTTAGAAGCGGGTGCAGAGGCGAAGAGAAGCAAGTATTTGAAGAAAAACTGCTACAACGTCTGTATAATTCACGAAAAAGAAAAATATCCAGAAGGGCAAGACCCCCACAACAAAATAGAAGAAGCAGGACCGAACCAATGCATCACATTTGAAATGTATGCCGGCATCGCTTCTAAAGATAAGCTTTATAAGAGATTGAGCGACGTCAGAAGTACTGTCATACACGAATTGCTCATCAAAGACGATATCCGCAAAAACAAAATCAGTACTTATGACTGGGCTAAGAATAATTACAAGGGAAACTGGAGATTTATTGAGAAGCATACTGAGAACGAAGGAATAAAATTCTGTTGCATGGATATTTGCCCGGACGGATCATTTGATATTTCAGTCCGCGATTACAATCTCTTTAATATGGCCGATTATGCAAAGTATGAAGAAGCTTTTCAGATGAATAAAGAAACTATAGCAATAGTTGAGGATCCGGATGGAAATATCAACTGTATTGTTGATACCAACCAGTTTACAATCCCAAACCTGAGCGGAATAAAAAAGGAATTGGAATCTGGGAACAACAAACTGAGAAACGAAGAAAAAAGAGAAGAACTTCTGACATCTATGATAGATGTAAACAGTTATGTAGATTGTGACGGAATCAACTATTATGTTGGAGCTGCTCAGGACATGCTACGATACACCTCTAATAATGCGGTGCTTATCAGAAAAATAGATCCAGTTCCAGGATCTTCTCTCATATTTAATGAGCTTTTGCCCTTAATGAATGTAATGTTTGTAAAAAACGGACAGCTGACTGTTATCCCGTTTCCATTTAAATACATAAGGGAATATATGCTTTCAGAAAAATAAAATCTAAATTATAACGTAATTGTTCATCTTATGAATGAGGGCGTGCTTTTTGCTCAAAACATATAAGGGAATGATTTAAAAATGATTTACAGAGGAAGTTCTGATGGTAAACTTAAAGTATGGAAAGCAAAACCAACAATAGAAAACCCTATTCGTTCGATGAATACCGCGAAGAGATCAAATCCATAGTCACACGGAATAAAAAAAGGATAAAGATCACCGATATTCTGAACGACTGCGGCATCAGTAGAGGAAACTACTATACATTCTTATCAGGAGGCAAGGAGTATAACGGAAGAATTACCAGTACTCTGTCATATGAAAAGCTCGATCGTCTTCTGGAGGCCCTTCGCGCTGCCGACTGCTATACGGACAGCACAGCTAAGACCAACAGGAAGAAGATGGAAGCTATGAGTGATAAGATGATGGCTGAATATCTTGAACAGAATTTACTCTCAGATCCGGATGCAGACAAGATCGATGTTCTTAAATGGCTGAAGTCGACCGAGCCCAAAGCCACGTACAAATAACAATATTGAATGGCGAAAAATCAAGCAATGAGGTAGACGAACAATAAATCAAGGCAATGCGAAGGGATTGAAGCAGTAAACCTTAAAGGAGTCAATTTTGGAAGATCCGAAAAATCAATCCCTGATAACTTCGACGATGTTTACAAAAAATGAAAAAAAAGGATAAACAAAAGCTATTGATGTCATGGAAGAACTAAACCCTAAAAAACTTTTACAAGATTATAAAGCGTTATAAATCTAACGATATATCTTTAGACTGATATGACGTTTTTGCAGGAGATACCATACCATATGAAGAGAATTTTTGACTATGAAATGATTAATCCAAGCATTATCGATACGCTATTAATTGATAGAACCACATCTAAGAATATTATATGGGCAACAGATGATTATGTAAAAATTAATGAAGCGTGTTCTTTTAATTCTCCAATCCTGGCGGATATGACAACTCTGATCGTGCCTCGCGTTGAGAAAGAAAAATCTTTTCAAACTATTAGGTCGAAATTAAAAGCTGAAGTTTTTACACCGTCATGGGTTTGTAATAAACAGATTAACTCAATTGATGATGCTTGGTTTGGAAAACATACAAATAGGTTCAATAAGGAACTATCTCAAACGTGGGAATCAACATATCCGAGAAAAAACAAGAAAGATTTGCGAGACAGAATTAAGTTTCCAAAAGACAAAACGTGGGAGGATTATGTCTGTTCCAATAGACTAGAGATTTCATGCGGAGAAGCACCATACCTGACCAGCAGATACGATACTGTAACAGGAAAATATATCAAACCAAAGAATAGGATTGGAATGCTTGATAGAAAACTGCGTGTCATTACTGAAAATGTATCTGGAAAGGATGAATGGATTGATTGGGCAAAAAAGGCGTTGTGTAGTACTTATGGATTTGATTGGCAAGGTGATAATGTTTTTCTAGCAAGGCAGAATATGCTTTTGTCTGTTATTGAGTATTGTGAAGAATTGTTTAATGTTGTACCGTCTGAAAAAGATATTCAAGATTTTGCCGAAATTATATCTTGGAATATATGGCAGATGGACGGCATAAAGTATGTATTACCAAATTCGTGCCACAAAGCAATAGAATCCAAGACTCAGTATACACTTGACGGGTCAATTGAAAGCGATGCGGTGTCTGAGTGCCCGGGTTGTAAATCTGGAAATAAATTTCATCATAATGGTGTTTACTCAAAAATAATGGATTGGGAAGAAAAGAAAACTATAAGATTTGTGGACATTTACGGAGGTGGCTTATTATGAGCTATAAAGTAGTTTATTGTGCAGTTATTGAAGACGACAAACACGAAGGCTTAATCAAGATAGGAGATACAGATTTTCTTCCATCACATGCAGTGACTACTTATTTAGAAAACGATTCAGAACTGCAGATTGCCGCAAACAAAAGAATCAGAAATTGGAGCGGAACGGCAGCCGCTGGGGCTCGATTGATTTATTGTGATATTCTGTTGAGATATAACAATATAACGCAGAATTATGAGACTTTCAGAGATTATGAAATACATAATCTCGTACAATCTGTTGGCGGATACAGGGTTGATTTTGATTCAGGACTTGATTCTGGAAGAGAATGGTTTAAAACTAACTTAGAAACTGTGATTGCTGCCATTGGTGCGGCAAAAAAAGGAAGAGATTATCTTGACACCTCAGAACTGCCGGAACAGCAGATCTACGATTTAAGAGAAGAACAAAAAGAGGCCGTAGAAAAAACGTATAAACGCTTTGAGAGAGCCGGAGACATGCTGTGGCATGCGAAAATGCGTTTTGGAAAGACCATCACTGCACTAAATTTAGTAAAAAAAGAAAAGTATAAAAGAACAATTATAATAACACATCGTCCGGTTGTGGAAGATAGCTGGGGCACTGATTTTTATCATGTTTTTTCAAAAGACGATAAGTATGCTTTTTTGACGAAAATCGATAATAATCACTCGTTTAATGACGACACGACTGATGAAGCGATAGACTTGGCGAATGACAAAAGGCTCGAAAGATTATTGAATCAAGAAGTAAGCGTTGTGTATTTTGCGTCTATACAGGATTTGCGAGGATCGAAAATTGTTGGTGGTAAATACGATAAGAATAAAGTTGTTTTTGAAACCGAATGGGATTTGGTAATTATTGATGAGGCACATGAGGGAACAAAAACCGATCTTGGACAAAAAGTAATTGATGCACTCATAAAAGAAAAAACCAAAAAACTCGATCTCTCAGGCACGGCATATAATCTTCTTGATAAATATACTGATGATAAGAGTGTTTTTACTTGGGATTATGTAATGGAGCAGGACAAGAAAAAGCATTGGAGCGAAAAACATCCCGGAGAGCCCAATCCATATGCGGATATGCCGACAATGCACATTAATACTTTTAGTTTAGAAAAACTAATGAAAGAAAAAGGATTAACTCTTGCGGATAAATCTTTTTCTTTTAAAGAGTTTTTTAGAACGTGGACAGGTGACCTTAGCAAAGACGGAGATAATGTGCCTGACGATAGTAAAATAGGTGACTTTGTACATGAAGAATATGTGAATAGTTTTCTTGATTTGCTGTCGAAAGACAGTCTTAAGAGCCGTTTTCCATATGCAACTGAAGAAGGCTGCAATCAGAATATTCATACCCTTTGGATGGTTCCTGGGGTGAAAGAAGCCGCGGCTTTAAGCAGATTATTAAAAAAACATTTTTTCTTTAGTAATTTTGGTGTTGCTAATGTTGCTGGAGAAGGAGACCACGACGAGGAAACAAACTTCAATAACGCATTAAAATATGTAAGAAAAAAAATCGAGGACAATCCGTGCACCATTACACTTTCTTGTGGACGATTAACCACTGGCGTTACTGTTAAGGAATGGACGTCGGTGTTTATGCTTTCTGGATCCGAAGACACAGACGCTAAACAGTATATGCAAACCATTTTCCGTGTTCAATCGGCGGGAAAAGTGAATGGGGTGCAAAAAACAGATTGCTATGTATATGATTTTGCCCCAGACAGAGCTTTAAAGGTAGTTGCAGAAACAGCTGGTACACGTAGGAATGGCAGAACAGGAACTATTATTGACGACGACAACCAGCATGTTGCTTTTAGTGAATTTTTAAGCTTTTGCCCTGTAGTAGCAATTGATGGTGCTGAATTTAAGAAATTTAGTGTTCAAGATTTGGTAAGTCAAATTAACAGAGTTCATATTGACAGAGCTTTAAGAACCGGCTTTATGGACAATTGTATTTACGATACATCAAAATTTAAAGCTCTTACCAATGATGAATTAGACGATATCAACGATATTTTCAAAAAACTAAAGGAAACCAAACAAAAAAAGCCATTAAAAAGAGCTGGTATGGCAAGGAACGGACTTGGAAGCGAGAATGGCAGCAGAACCAATAATGGAAATAATAATTCAACCGATCCAAGTGATAATGGAAGCGAATCAATCAATGAAAAAAAGTTTGAAAGAGAATTGCTTGAGAGGCTTCGAACAATCTCTATTAGAATACCGCTTCTGTTTTATGGCGGAGAATTTGAAATTGAAGATGGTCGCCTTGGAGATGTGATTACAGGAATAGACAATGCTTCTTGGAATGTTTTTATGCCTGGACAATTATCAAAAAGCGACTTTCGTAAGCTTGTTAAATACTACAATCAGGAGACGGTTATAGGGGCAGGAAAAGCAATTAGAGAAAAAGCAAAAGCTGCAGACGAGTTGCCACCCACCGAAAGAACAATTGCTATTGCTGAAATCTTTAGTCATTTTCAAAATCCATCTCACGAAACAGTTTTGACCCCTTGGAGAATAGTGAATATGCATATGGCCATCACTTTAGGCGGCTACTGCTTCTATAATGAGAAATTCCAAGAGAATTCTGATGATTATTATTATAGGCTTCAAGAACCTAGACTTGTAAATAACGATGTCGTCACAGGCAGAACGTTATTAAATCCAAATGCCCACATTTTGGAAATTAATTCAAAATCTGGTTTATATCCTTTGTATGCGGCGTATTCACTATATAGATCTAAGCTTAATGTAATTGGAAAAAAAGAGTCCGATTGTTATCCAAAAGAATTGAAAAGGATTTGGAAGGAAGCTGTTTCCCAAATATATGTAGTATGTCAGTCTCCTATGTCGGTTCAAATAACCAAGAGAACTTTGTGCGGATATGATGATTGCCAACCACATCTTAAGAGCGAAAAGAATCTGGTGAATACATTGCAATTTGACAGAAATGCATTTGCTAATAAAGTGTTAAGCATTAGTTATTGGGGAAACGGAGGAACTGGAAAAATGAGGTTTGATGCTGTAATAGGAAATCCGCCTTATCAAGAAGAAACGGCTGTTATAGGACAGTCAACCAATGGCCAAGTGCCTAGAAGGAATATTTTCCATTATTTTCAAATGGGTGCCGACATTGTTTCTTCAGGTTATGTTTCTTTAATTTATCCTGGAGGACGCTGGATTCACAGATCAGGTAAAGGTCTAGCCGATTTTGGGAAGGAACAAATTAATGATGTTCATCTTTCGAAGATAGATTTTTACCCCGATGCGTCAGAGATATTTAGTGATGTTGCAATTGCTGATGGCATATCGGTGGTATTTAAGGATATGAATAAAACTAAATCCGGTTTTGATTATATATATCATTTAGGCGATTCAGAAAGAAAAACACATGTCGAATGTCCTGGTGATGGTTTAATACCTTTAAATCCACAGGATGGTGCAATTATAAAAAAAGTAGAACGTTTTGTTTCTGATAACAATTTAGGTTATTTGTCTTCTCGTATCCTCCCTAGAAGCTTGTTTGGCATAGAAAGCAATTATGTGGAAAACAATCAAGATAAAGTTCGAGATTATATCTCTGACGAGTTAATGGATTTTGAAAACGAGGTAAAACTTTTTACAAACGACAAAGCAGGAAAAGCAGGAAGGGCTAAATGGTATGTTGTCAAACGAGATTTAATCAAAACCGGTTTAGATTATCTCGATCAATGGAAAGTAATTGTCTCAAGCGCGAACGCTGGGGGACAGAAACGAGACAATCAGATAAGCATTGCGGATAATCATTCAGCTTTTGGCCGAGCTCGCGTTGCTCTCGGTGCTTTTAAGACATATTCCGAAGCAAAAAACTTTTACAATTTTTGTAGAACAAAGATTATTCGTTTTATGTTTTTAATGACCGATGAATCATTGACTTCTTTGGGGAAATTAGTTCCAGACCTTTTGGATTATTCGTTTGACAATGAACTTGTTGATTTTTGTGACGATTTGGATTATCAACTTTTTAATCTCATAGGTTTAGATGATAATGAACGGAATTACATCGATGAAGTATTAAAGAAAAAAGCAGGTGAAGAGCCGACGGAAACAAATGAAAATGAAGAATAATGATTCCCATTATTTACGACCATACAACAATGAAAAGGGGAGAAAATGAAAGAATATTGGATTATTTCTTGCAATGTAAAATACCATGATATTTTTTCTCATGTTAAAGAAACCGATGAGATTGTCTTTAAGAGAAGAGTATCAATACAAAATGATGATGTTGTATATATTTATGTTTCAGCACCATATCAGGAAATAAGGTTTAGATGCCATGTTATAGACAATTCTGTAGATAGGGAAACTGTGGCTGAAAAGTACAAATACGTATTAAGATCTGACGGCGCTAATTTTATGAAGTTAAAAATAGATTATGAAATTGAGCATGGAAAAATACCTTTAGATTTTATAAGAACGTACGGCATTCAAAAGATCTTAACTCCTATTAGAATGCCGAAAAAATTAAGAGAGTACATCATTGAATTTGAAAAAGAAAGAATAGCACAAAATTAAAGAAGCATTAAGACCTCAACATAAATAATAGTTGTCAGATACAGGGACGTGATGTTACAAAAAGCTGATGAATATGTGCTTTGTCAGCACCACCGGCACCACCGTGTAAATAGGAGGCACTTATTTTGCACATCTAATCTACTATGATGAAAACATAGGAGGACTTTTGTAATGAAAGCAACAATTGAGTTTTCAGGAATGATTCATATGATTAAAACATTTGAAGGTGAGTATCCTGAGGATGTTATAGACCAGCTCGAAAGAGTTCAGGATTTAGATTGTCTTGTTAGAATGGGCCCGGATTTTGGAGATGATGTAACAGGGTTACGAAGTTTTTTGAACAGATATCATTCTGGCGAATTGACTTGGGAAGATATTGGAAACATGAATTTTGAGCTGAGCATCGGATCGATAAAGTGCATTGATATCCAAGAGTAAAGCAAGGAGGAAATCGATTATGGTATCTTACAAAGATTTTAAAAGAATCGGCAAGTGGTATCTTGACACTTCCAATAGCTCTACAGAAACGGGTTATAAGGCTTTGCTGTTTGACGGGACCAGATTGGCTAAGCTAATCAAAATAAGCAACAATCCTCACGATGCATTTAAAAGCAGGATCATTGGAGATCTTAAGTATGTTTCATTACCATCATTAGGAGATATAGACATGTGGTATGGAACTCGTAAAGAAGAAAACGGATTCCCTGGTTATTTTTTGTTAAAGGACGGCAAATATTATGGTTCGATATCGCGTGGTTTTGCATTTTTGCGCCATGATAAAGAAGGGAATGTTGTTGATATAGCGGACGAAGATATAGAACGTATCTGTAATTTGATTGATGTACATAAAGAGATATCCGATCTCGGTGACTATAGTTTGAGGCGAATAATCATAGAATAAAACAAACGGCGATGCTTATAAGCGCTGGAGATAGAACAGGGGGGCGAGAATAACGACGTGGTAGGAAAATATAAAGTCATTACGCTTTGCGGCTCAACAAGATTCAAGGACGCCTTCCTCGAAACACAGAAAAACTGACTCTTGAAGAAAACATCGTCATCAGTGTAGGATTATTCGGCCATAGTGGCGACAACGAAGTCTGGGAAAACATGGATGAAGGAACACTTACAAAAACCAAAGCTATGTTGGATGATATGCATAAAAGGAAAATAGATATGGCTGACGAGATATTTGTTATAAATGTCGGTGGCTATATTGGAGAAAGCACAAGATCAGAAATAGAATATGCAATCCAGACAGGAAAACCTGTTCATTATCTAGAACAATAGGAAAGGAACTCCGGATTTATGAAGGAATTAAATGTTTATGTTTGGTGGTCAGCAGGTCGTGGAGATGGCGATGGTTACGACGAAACGATTGAGGTCACTGATGAGCAATATGAAATATTAAAAGAAATTAATGCGTCCGGCGAGGATCTTGGAGATATCAAGGACCCAAGAATCGCTGATGACTGCAAAAAATGGAATGAAGAACTGCTTGATGCTCTGTTTGAAAACAGCATGGATTATTTTGAGGAAGACATATACCGAGAGGATTGTCTGATTGATCCGGACAGCGATGAATATGATCCGGATGGCGAAGAGGAACAATTCTCTATGACCAGAGACGAGTGGTGGCATGAACAGTATGACACCGGCGTAACTGTATCTGAAGAATTTGACTATGACGAGGATGAAGACGAGCAAGAGTTAAAGATCTAGAGCGATGGATATTAAAGAATACGAAAAGGTAAAAGATTATACATACCTTGAATATTGCGAATATCTTCAAAACAAGTACGGAAAATCAAAGTACGATTATTTTACTGCGTCATTCTATAAAAACCGCAATGTCACAAGAACGAAAGAAGGTCTTGTTGCCCATCACAAGTATGAAGATCACATGATCATGCTTTCTACCCCTGAGATAGCAAGGAACTATCCGTTTGAGTGGCAGAAGAAAGAGAACATCATTTACTGTGATTATCTTGAACATCTGTTCTTGCACATTCTGGCGTGTGAATATCCTTCGCCAGACAAAGAGCCCCTTGCCAAAGTCGGCTATGGCGGTGTTGTTAATCTGATTGGCCCAGAACTAAACGATCTATATTCCGGTTGGCAGACAAAACAGGAATGGCGCAAGAATTGCCATGATCTTGTAAGAAACGACAAAGATGTTTACCTGGTGCTGCTTGAAAGATTCATCAGCAAGCAGGAAAATCTCGAACTAAAAGAACTGACAAAAAGCTTTAATGGTTCTCTTGGGCTATGGGATGAAAACAAGAATCAAGAGATTTATGAGCAGATCGAAGGAATATATAAACGATATCAAAGCAAGGGTAAGAGCGAAATACAGGAAAAGTACAAAAGAAAACTGGATGACGTACTAGCAAAATACAATAAAGGAACAATCGGTGCGAGACGGGCAATCAGAGCGATAAATGATTGCCAAAGAGAAATATATCGTTTTGGATATTCCATGCGCAAGTACGATATCAGCGATTTCAGCACAGAGGAAATGATTTACTTCCCATACAGCAGCGAAGCAGAAATAAACCAGTTTTACGAAAAGCTGTATAAACTGATTGACGCAAAAGAGGATTATTCAGATCCGGATGTATGTAACTGGTGCATCTTTAATTTCGGAGATAAAGCAGCGGTAAAAATCCCTGAGAAGTATTTCAATATGGAATGGGGCTACCATCTGATAGACAAGCATAAAGACCGGATTCCTGAAGGAACGGATATGAGACAGTTGTATAAGATCTATGTTTCACAAAACCGAAAGTTCAAGATAAATAGTATTCCGGAGAAATACAGGAGTAAAAGCGTTTATCTTAAATACGCGCTGAATTCCAGTTCGGCAAAAGTCTTTTTCAACAGATATGAAGAAATGCCGGATAAGTACAAGGACGAAGTTTTATTCAAGAACATTATCAAAAACACAGAGTATAAAGCAGTAAGAGAGTTCTTTAAACAGAAACTTCAGCACGAATAAAAAGGGGCAAGAATATGTTAGGAAATTCCGAGTCGTTAGTTAAATTTTTAGAGGGCAGCAAGGTCCGATTTATTATTCCTGTATACCAAAGGAAATATGAATGGAAAACCGAAAACTGCACTCAGCTGTATAAGGATCTATGCAGGATTTCATCCGATCCAAACAAGAAGCACTTCTTCGGAAGCGTTGTTTCCAATGTTGTCACAATCAACGGAAACTACGAACACCACATCATCGATGGACAGCAAAGAATCACAACAATCATGCTGATGCTGTTAGCGATATATAAACTGCTTGATGAAGGAAAGTTGCAGTGTGAAGAAGAATTTCTGAAGGAAGAGATCTATGAGACATTTCTCATTGCAAAGTTTAACAAGGGGGATGAAAGATACCGACTTGTTCCTGTCGAATCGGACAGAGAAGCCTATCACAAGCTTTTTGGCAAGGAAGAAGAGTACGACCGTTCATCCAATCTGACAATCAACTATCTTTTCTTTTATAACCTTTTCTTGCGCAAAGAGATCCCTTTGGATGATCTGTACAGCGCAATCAACAGACTCGAAATAATAAATATTACCCTTGAACATAACGACAACGCACAGCTGATTTTTGAAAGCCTGAACTCAACAGGCCTTGCTTTGGAAGAAGGGGACAAGATCAGAAACTACGTCCTCATGGGACAGGATCCGGATACGCAGAACAGATACTTTGATGACTATTGGAAAAAGATCGAAGCCTGCACTCAGGACAAAGTCAGCGACTTTGTGCGTGATTTTTTGAGTATTAAAGAACAGTCTACACCAAATATTTCCAATGTGTATCCTGCATTCAAGCATTACGTTGAAAGAAATGAATTTGATATTGAACCGGTCCTCGAAGAACTTCTTAAATACGCAAGGTACTATGAGAAACTTCTTACCTGCAAATGCGGGTTAGGATACAAAGAACTGGATGACTGTCTGTACAGACTTAAGAAGCTGGATATCGTGGTTGCCCGTCCTTTCTTTATGGAGGTAATGAAGCTAAATGCGGACAAGAAAATCAGTAGTGAAGATCTGGTAAAGATTTTCCTTGTTACAGAGAATTATCTGTTCAGAAGAAATATCTGCGAAGTTCCTACGAATGCCTTGAACAAAGTTTTTGTGACGATAAACAAGGAAGTTCTTCGCTACGACAACACCACGGACAATTATCTTCAGAAGTTTATTTATGCCCTAGAGTCAAAGAAGGAAACAGGAAGATTCCCTGATGATGAAGAATTCGCGTCTGCATTAGAAACCAAGCAGATTTACCTGATGAGAGGCAGATTCAAAAACTATCTGTTTGAGCGATTTGAGAATTTTGGAACAGTCGAGGTAAAGGACGTTTTCACACTCTTGGATAACAACACCTACTCGATCGAACATATCATGCCTCAGCATCTGACACCAGAATGGCAGGAAAACCTCGGCCCGAATTACCAGGAGATTCATGAGGAATGGCTGCATAGGCTTGCCAACCTAACCCTGACCGGATACAACCCGAATTTAAGCAACAAGACATTCATTGAAAAAAGAGACAACGCGAACGGCGGATATAAGACAAGCGGCATCCGCATGAATCAGCTGATTGCGCAGAACGATGAATGGGGCTTAAAGCAGCTGCAAGAAAGAAACGATCGCATGGTCAATAAAGCATTACAGATCTGGTCATATCCGGCGACTGATTACATGCCTCCGGAGAAAGAATATGAAACCTGCTCGCTTGACGACGAAGATGTCGATTTAACCGGCAGGGATCTTGTCAAATACAGCTACAGGAACAACGAACATGTAGTGAACTCCTGGGCGGATATGGTCGAACAGGTTATTGGCTTCTTACACCAACAGGACAAATCGGTTTTGACAGGTATAGCGTTCGAAAAAAACGACAGTAGCACTCTGCGAAGCAATATCACAAACGACCCATCAGAGTTAAGAAAGCCTTTGAAGATAGATGAGAATATCTACTTTGAAAGGAATACAAGCACCGCATTTAAGACGAGTCTGTTAAGACAACTGTTTGCTGCATACCACGCAGATCCGATGGACCTCGTCTTCTTCCTTAAAGATGAAGATGCTGAAGAACTGTCAGATGACGGGATTAAGCAGACCCGAAAGAAATACTGGGAATATGCACTTCCTATGATCCAGAAAGAAAATGCGGATTATGGATCATTCAGCAACTGCACACCGGCTTCTTATAATTCTGTTTCCGGATCGTTCGGAATTGGCGGCTTTACCGTCATCTGCGTTGCCAACACGAATCAGGCATATGTAAATATGTATCTTGGAAGCAGAAAGAAAGATAAAAACAAGAGAGGCTATGATGCGCTATATAGTCATAAGAGCGAAATAGAAAGCGAGTTGGGAGAATCCCTGACATGGGAAAGAGCCAATGATAACAAAGCGTCCTGGATTTATATTAAACTGGATGGCGTTAATGTCATGGATCAGAATGATTGGGAAAGAATGGCTGAATTTCATGCAAAATACAGCAGACTGTTTCTTGATGCCTGTTTGCCGTATCTAAACGAAGAATTCTATGGCCAGGAAGAAAATGACAAGATTAAAAAACTTATCTCTATCACCGCGTCTGTTAAGAAGTGGGCGGAAAAGCACAAGGAAATCCGCATAGATGATTTCAAAAACTCAAAAACTTATATTCGGTTCAGAACAGACTATATGGATAAGCTGATTCCTGATACAGAAAACAATTTAAGTGGATGGAATACAGCCAATCATTACTTCTATGAAATAAGAAATATCAATGGGAAGTCTCTACGTGTTCAGTTGACATTCAGTTCAAAGAACATTACCGGTGAACAAAGGAATTTGACAGAGCAGATATATAAAATAAGTAAGGAAAAAGATTTTGATCCAGAATGGGAATATCTTATTCCTTTCAAATCAAAGAAGAAGCATTTAGATGACGCAGCTTCTGAATCGTCTGTCGCTCAAGCGATGGATGAATGTTTAGAAGAAGTATTGTCCTTTGAAAAGGAGCTTGCACTTAAACTTTGATGTTAGGAAAGAGGAATTATGAAAAGTATAGGACAAGGAAGAATTGAACTTGAAAGTCGTAAGAGTGAGATTGAGCCGTTGATGATGATTCTGGACGAATGGATGACGGAGCACCCAGACGATGAGAAACAGGAAGTGGCTCAAAAACTGTTCTTTATTTTGGATGCAATGCATATGAGTTGGTAAGCCATACCCTGATTGCGGCAGAAAAGTAGACAGAGACTTTTTGGGCTATTATTGTGATAATTGCGGCTGGCATGAATTCTGGTGGCAATAAAGGGAAACAATAAAAAACGCAAAACAGCAGATAAAGCGAGAGCTAAATCATTGATGAAAAAGCGTGTAATACTCAAACATGCTTAAGATGTAAGGGAGATGCAAAAGCCATGAATAAAATCATCAGGATAGTAATTTGTTTTTCTATGGTTTTGATGCTTTTTGGCTGCAAACAGGAAACAGAGCTAGAACAGCCTAGCAATGAGGAAATCGAAGCTGAAAAGGAAGAAAAGGAAAAATGAGTATTCCGCTTCGAATGAGCCACTCATTCCGCTTTTGAGAGCCACCCTTTCCGGCAACTGAGCCAAATTATCATTCCGTTAGTTGAGCCACCTCCATATTAAGATGAAGATGCA
>Ga0256405_10005697_pt1 | contig 21014 bp, 18 predicted proteins | sample RumenRJG_02DNA_FD_189096 | JGI IMG/M metagenome (GOLD analysis project Ga0256405, IMG submission 189096) | Bovine rumen microbial communities from Lethbridge, Alberta, Canada - RJG_02 | ecosystem: Host-associated > Mammals > Digestive system > Stomach > Rumen | place: Canada: Alberta... | reverse complement strand
TTTTAAAGCTTAATTTTCAATAAGTTACAATTTCATTTACAGTAATTTAAGCAAGTTTATTACAGTAAATTAAGCTGTTTTTTTACCGTATTTTTAGAAGCTGTGCTAGAGCATTTGACGTATATAATACAAAAAAATAAAAAACTCGCCTTCTAAACTATAGTGGCGAGTTTTCTATTTTAAGCTAGCAAAAGCTTAGCTTGGCGATTACTTTTAAAGCTTCATCAATTTCAGCATTGATAGTCTTTAAAGTAGCAATAGGATCGTCAGACTTGGTAATAGGACGTCCAATTACTAAGTAGTTAGAGCCAGCCTTAATTGCTTCACCAGGAGTCATCACACGCTTTTGATCACCAAGATCAGCACCGCTTGGACGAATACCAGGAGTGACCGAGATAAACTCTTGACCAAAGTATCCTTTAATAAATTCAGTTTCTTGAGCTGAGGAAACCACGCCATCTAAGCCGCACTCTTTAGCAAGTTTAGCAAGCTGTAAGACCTGAGCTTTTGGCTTTGACTCAACACCAATTGAGGACAATTGAGCTTGATCCATGGATGTAAGTACTGTTACTGCAATTAAATATGGGCGCTTTTCAAACTCTTGTAAAGCCTCAACAGCTGCCTTCATCATTACAGGACCACCTGCAGCGTGTACGTTTACAAGCCATACCCCAAGTCTTGCTGCTGCTTTTACAGCCTTTGCTACAGTATTTGGAATATCGTGATATTTTAAATCTAAGAAGACATCAAAGCCTTTAGCTACAAGCTCTTTAACAAGCTCAGGACCTGCGGTAGTAAATAGCTCATTGCCAACTTTAAGCTTACATAAATCAGGGCTTACCTTATTTACAAAGTCAATTGCATCAGCTTTATTATCATAGTCTAGAGCTACAATTACTCTTGGATTATTCATGGATTATTCTCCTAGTCTCCGTCAAATCCGACTTTAGTCTTCAAACTCTCCCATCTACGGCAAGATGGGCATTGATAGAATAGCATCTTACTTTCAAAACCACAGTGGTGGCACTCGTAAGTATTAGTCAAACTTACTTGGGCGTCTATTAAGCTTTTAATACTTAAAATTGACTCACAAGCTGCGCTATCTTTTGCCTGATGCGCATTAAGTTCTAATAATTCTGATAATAACTTTAAGTTAGATTTAGTTTTGATAAATGACTGTAAAAGAGCTAACGCATCATCAATTGAGGAGGTTACTTCAACAGTCTTTACAAGCTCAACCATAGCCTTAGCTGAGTTGGTACGATGGACTAAATCTTCAAGGGCGAAGCGATAGTTTGGATCAGCGTTATTTGGAAAACACTTTTGAATTCGCTCAAGGCAAGCAATGCCGGTACCTGAATCTAAAGTGCTAACCTCTTTTACATACTTATAAGCATCGGCAAATTGGCCTTTAGCAATTAAAGTATCAGCTAGGCACAAACGAGCACGGACAGTATTTGGATTTACCTTTAAAGCTTTGTGTAAAAGCTCAAAGGCAGCATCTTTATCACCTGTTATATTCTTTTGCTTAGATAGTTCGCAGTAATAATGGCAAAGCTTTTTAGCAATAGACTGATGGGTATTATCAAAATACTCGGTGGCTACCTTAATTGCTTTTTCAAAATCCTGCTCTTTTTCATAAACGCTAAGTAGTAAACGCGCCGCTGCATCACGCTGACGAGGGATATCTACAAGCTGTAATAACAGCTCCTCTGCTCTATCTAATAAACCTGCACTTAAATAATCACGAGACAATTCAAGTAAACTTAGTTCCTTTTCGCTATCATCTAAGTTTTTGTCATTAAACATCTTCTCGTGGAGGGCAATAGCTTTATCAACTTGTCCTTGCTGACGGAATAAATTACCCATCGCAATGGAGCTTTCAAAGCTTGGATCTTTAGAATTTAAATAGGCAATAAACTTATCTACAGCTTTTTCTTGCTTATTATTTAATAAGTAGTCAAAGCCTTTTAGATAATTTGAGTTTTGCTCAATCTTGTTATCTTGCTGTTTTTGACGAGCTGAATTTCTGCCCATGATATAGCCATAAGCAGCAGCGACAGGAAGCAGTAAAAACAGTAATTCAAACATCTCTATTCTTTATTTTCTTGAACTTGCACAGATTGTTGATTCTTCTTTAAAGCTTTGTTTAAAGAGACATTTGCCTTTTTAGCCTTAAACCAATATTTAAGACACATTAAAAGACAAGCCCAAACGCCTAGGATGAAACCGAAGATCACACCGATAACTAAAACGGTGGCAACTGAGATCTCTTTTTTGACAAATAAGAAATCAAAAAAGATCTGTGAATCGTTAGCAGCGCCTACAGCGAGGCCTAAAATTGCTAAAAATAGAAGTACTACTAAGTAGAACCAGAACTTTATCATATCTTTATTTAATCCTCTGTTCTATGTGTACTTATGATAACACAAGGCGCCAAAAGTTGTGAAAAATCCTTATGGCGCCTTTGTTAAAAACACAAAATTAAAAATCTGTGCAGTTTAGCTGACGATGCTGTTATTGACACGAGCACGTAGTTCTACACCTGGTTTAAAGTGAACTACCTTGCGACGGTCAAGATTAACCTGCTCACCTGTCTTTGGGTTGTGAGCAACACGTGGCTCATGAGTACGAACCTCAAAGCTGCCAAAGCCGCGGATCTCAATACGATCACCAATAGCTAGGGTCTCAATCATGGTCTCAAAAATCTCACGTACCGCATTATCAATTGAGCCAGGATTTTGATATGGGAACTTCTTTGCTAAAGATTCAATTAGCTCTGCTCTAGTCATGGCTTTCTCCTTATCAAGAATTCTTTAAAGTTTAATATCAACTAATAATAATTTAGTTCATAATAAGAAGTTTCTCTATGATTTAAAAGAAAAAATTTACTTTTAATCAAAGTTTTTTCATAAATTTTTGACAGCTGATAGATTTTTAAAGCAAAATGGGCTTAATTAGATAGGAAAAAAGTTTTATGAATACCACTGATTTTCAAAAAAATTTTGATGAATTAAAAAAGCACTATCCAAAGGTTTATGAGCAATTAGAGTTAAATTACCAAGATACTCAATATGAGCTATCTTTAGATGAAGGTAAAGAGACTACATTGCTTGTAAATGGCAGACAATTAACCTCGCATCATGATAGAAAGGCTCTTGCTTTATATAACCTATCTAAACTTAATTTAAGAACCGATGTTACCATCATGGGCTTTGGATTAGGTGATGAGGTGCGTGAGCTTTTAAAGCAAAAATTTAAGCATCAAATTAACGTGGTGTTATTAAACCCTGCCCTATTTTTACAGCTTTTATCAATTGACGATAAGCTATATGAGTTATTTCAAAACAATGTGAATTTTATAATTCCTGATGAATCTTATAAGATGCCAAATAACTTTGTGGTCTTAACTTCAGAAATCTATCTTGATATGAAGACTTTTAACAATCTTAAAGTCAATCTTATCAATCATTTAGACAATGCCTATGGGCAAAAGCTCTTTGCCTCAACTGCTCATAAATATCGCGACATCAACTTAAATGAAAACAAAAAATTCATGCGCGATGAGCTGCCTTTAACTCCAGAGTACGCCCATAAGATCATTGGCGATAAAGTCGTGATCTGTGGCGCAGGACCATCTCTTGATGCTTGTAAAGATAAACTTAAAACCTTAATTGAAAAAGGCTATAAAGTTTTCTCAGTTGACTCTGCTGTAATTGCTTTATCTAAAATTGGCGTGGTGCCTGATATTATCTGTACTACCGATTATTTAACCTACAGAAACTTAAAAGGCTTTTTAGATCCTCTCTTAGATAATTTTAAAAAGACTACTTTATTCTATACTCCACATTCAGAGAGAGTCTTTATTGATATCTTCCCAGGACCTAAGTTCTACACCTTCGATCAATCTGATAGAAATGTTATTGACTACCTTCCATCTAAACTTACTAATCTTGTAAGCTACAGAGGATCTGTTTCTAACATGGCTATAGCTATTGCCACTATGAGCAGAACTAAAGAAATTGCCTTTGTCGGTGTTGATTTTGCTTTTTTAAATAATGTAACCCACGCTGGTAACCTTGGCAATGCCGCTATCAACCGTGGCTCTATGGACATTGAAGTATTATGCAATGATGGTCAAATGCGTGGCACTCAAAGAAACTTTGCTTTTTACAAGCAAGATCTCGAAGATGAAATAGCAAGGCACCCTGAGATTAAGTACTACAACTACTCAAAGACCGGAGCGGTAATTAAAGGTACAGTTTTTGTCGAGGACTAAAACTTGCTAACAAAAATTGGAGATCATTTCTAAACTTACAAAAACAACCTATAATTAAAGAATACAAGTTTTCCTTATTTAAGGGCTTTGATATGAGAGATAATTTTAAAGCAGTTTCAACTGACGTTCATGAGTTTTCAGATTTTATTGAAAATGACTGTTACTACGTTGATAAGACCAATTTCATAAAAGATATTATGAAAGATGGTAGCAAAACTATGCTATTCACTCGCCCAAGGCGCTTCGGTAAGTCAATTACACTTTCCATGCTTAAAAGCTTTTTGGAAATTAACTATGAAGATCCTAGTGATAAATCTAAGCAAATAGAACTTTTTAAAGATACTGAAATTTTTAAAGACAAAGAGTTCTGCGATAAATACATGGGACAGTACCCTGTTATCCGTTTGTGTCTTAAAGATGCCTTCTCTCAAAAATCATCAGAAATTGCATCAAATAAAATTTTTGATGAGTTAGGTTCAGTTGCTGAAAAATTTAAATTCCTTAAAGACTCTGATAAATTAGATGATGATTTAAAAAAGAACCTACAAGAACTAATAGATTTAAGAGATCAGAAAGTTTCAAGCGATCAAAAATGGGTAAGAGGAACTTCATTTTTAAGTGATCTCATGTCAATTCTAAATGCAGTAACATCTAAAGAAGTGGTGGTTTTAATTGATGAGTATGATGTACCACTATCTAAAGCATCACATACTGACTTTTACCAAGATATAAAAGACATTATTTACAATTTATTTAGCTCAGGCTTGAAGAATAATTCAGTTCTTAAAAAAGGCATCATTACAGGTTGTTTAAGAGTAGCTAAAGAAAGTATCTTTACAGGTCTTAATAACTTCTACAGCTGTGGCTTAGATAATTATGATTATTCTAAACTCTTTGGTTTTACCACTTCTGAAGTTAAGACCATGCTTTCATACTATGGCTTAGACGATAGATATGATGAATACCAAAAATGGTACGATGGTTATCATATTGGTGACGATGATATCTTCTGCCCATGGGATGTAATCAGTAGAACTAAAGCTATATTAGTAAGTCCTAAGCAAAGACCAGAAAGCTACTGGGGTGGAACTGGTAACATCGAGCAGATATCTCATATGTTTGCTAAAGATCCAGATACCTACGCAGATGACTTACAAAACTTACTAGATGGTAAAAGTGTAACTGTGACCTTATCAAAAGACATTAACTATGAGATTTTAGGTAATAGTGATGATTCTAATTACTTTTGGAGCTTTTTGTATTCATCAGGCTACTTAACTTTTGCAAAAGATTCACAAAATAAAAAACAAACAGAAGAAGAGCAAAATGCTTACGCTCCCAAAACAGTTGAGCTGGTAGTTCCAAATCTATCAGTAAGAGATGAATTAGGTGATGCTATCAAGTGGTGTTTTACCGTAAAAAATCCTGATTATGCTAAATCATTGAAAACTATGATTGCAGCCCTAAAAGGAAATAAAGCCATCCTTTTGCAAAGGTATTTAAATACAACTTTATCTTCTTACGTAAGTATTTATGATACACAAAAAGGGACAGATAAAGAGAGTATGTACCACGCTTTCTTAAACGGTAGATTCTCTTCAGTATTTACTAAAAAAACATTTGAATACGCATCAAATGCCGAACTTGGTGATGGCAGAGCAGACTTTAGTTTCCTTTTACCTCTTGAAGATAGTTTAGATTCTCCAACAATCGGCTTTATTATTGAAATCAAGGCAGCTCAAAACGAAAGTGAGATGAGAGATCTTGCTAAAAAAGCAGTAGTTCAAGCCAAAGAGAAAAACTATGTTAAAGGTATGTTTGACACACATATTGACGATATTGATGAAGTCAGAGTCTTTGGTATTGCTTTTTATAAAAAGAGTTGCCGTGTTGAGCTTGAATGCATCAAATCTGATGCTTTAGAAGGTTGATCTTAAGTAGAACTCTTGTACATAGTGAAATTCTAGTTCCTCTTGTGCACGGAAAATAACTTTTACAAGCACCGAGCACAAAAATACAAAGGGCGCCATTAGGCGCCCTCTTAATTAGCATAGAAGCTACAAATTACTGCTTGTTAGCTGCTGCGAAAGCTGCTGCCATAGTAGTAGTTGTAGGCTCTTGAGCCTTCTGATTTACAGACTCTAAAGCTTCCTTCTCCTCAGCCTCATCCTTAGCACGTACTGATAAGGTGATCTGACGGGTCTTGCGGTCTACGTTTACGAACTTAGCCTCGATCTCGTCGCCTACGTTAACAACGGTAGTTGCGTCGTCAACACGGTCACGTGATAGGTCTGAAGCCTTGATGTAGCCAGTGATGCCTTCTGCTAACTCAACAGTTACGCCACGAGCGTCAACAGCAGTTGCCTTACCGGTAACAACTGAACCCTTGCGGTGTGCTGAGCAGTAATCTGCAAATGGATCCTCAGAGATCTGCTTTAGACCTAGAGAGATACGCTCACGATCTGGATCTACCTGTAAAACGATAGCGGTGATTTCGTCACCCTTCTTGAAGTTGCGAACAGCTTCTTCACCAGACTGCTGCCATGAGATGTCTGATAAGTGAACTAGACCATCGATGCCACCATCTAAGCCGATGAAGATACCGAAGTCAGTGATTGACTTGATCTTACCAGTAACCTTCTCACCCTTCTGGTGTGACTCAGCAAACTCAGTCCAAGGATTCTGCTTGCACTGCTTGATACCTAGAGAAATACGACGACGCTCCTCGTCTAACTCTAGAACCTTAACCTGAACCTTGTCACCTACAGAAACAATCTTTGATGGGTGGATGTTCTTGTTGGTCCAATCCATCTCTGAAACGTGAACTAAGCCTTCAACGCCGTCAGCGATCTCAACGAAGCAACCGTAATCAGTTAGGTTAGTTACCTTACCTTCGATCATTGAGTCTACTGGGAAACGAGCAGCGATATTTGCCCATGGATCATCACCTAGCTGCTTTAAGCCTAGTGATACACGTGAACGCTCGCGGTCGAACTTCAATACCTTAACAGTTACTTCCTCACCAACTGAAACGATCTCTGAAGGGTGCTTTACACGCTTCCATGCCATATCAGTGATGTGTAATAAGCCGTCAACGCCGCCTAAATCAACGAATGCACCGTAATCAGTTAGGTTCTTAACGATACCCTTTACGGTCTGGCCTTCAGCTAAGTTTGCTAGAACGCTCTCACGATCAGCTGAGTTCTCAGTCTCGATAACAGCACGACGTGAAACTACAACATTGTTGCGCTTCTGATCTAACTTGATTACCTTGAACTGCTGCTCTTTGCCTTCTAAGTGAGTGGTGTCGCGTACTGGACGTACGTCAACTAATGAACCAGGTAAGAATGCGCGGATACCGCCTAATTGAACGGTGAAACCACCCTTTACCTTGCCATCGATAACACCAACAACAGTCTCGTTGTTGTTGTATGCGCCTTCAAGCTTAACCCAAGCTTCGTTGCGCTTTGCCTTCTCGCGAGAAACAACAGTCTCACCGTCGCCAGACTCTACTGCCTCTAAAGCTACGTCTACTTGATCGCCTACTTTAACTTCTAGCTCGCCGGATGCTGACTTGAACTGCTCCTCAGGGATTGCTGACTCTGACTTTAAGCCAGTATCAACAATAACAAAGCCGTTGTTAATAGCAACTACAGTACCTTTAACCATTGAACCTGGACGGGTTTCAACATTGTTTAAAGACTCTTCGAAAAGTTGTGCAAATGATTCCATTAAGGTTTTCCATTTAAGCCCCTAAGCATCATACTTTTGGGGAGTTATCAAAAAATGTGCCGTCATCCATGACAACACTTACAAATTGGCTTGCGCCGTTAATTTAACTTAAGCCCAGTCTTTTTAGTAATAAAATCAACTGCAGCTTGAAAAACTTCTTCAATTGAAAGATCGGATGAATCTAAAATTAAAGCGTCATCTGCAGGCTTTAGAGGAGCTACAGGACGATTTCTATCACGATTATCACGCTCTTCAATTTCTTTTTTGATGGTGTCAAAATCAGCTTGTTTGCCTTTTTGCTTAAGCTGTAACACACGGCGCTTTGCTCTAACATCAGCGCTGGCATCTAAAAAGATCTTAACTTGTGCTTTAGGGAAAACTACAGTGCCCATATCACGGCCATCAGCTACTAAGCCAGGCTCTTTTAAGAACTCACGCTGTCTTTGTAATAGCGCAGTTCTAACTGATGGATAGGCTGCAACTTTACTTGCATTAGCACCTGCTTCTTCAGTTCTAATCTCTGATGAGACATCCTCACCACCTAATAGAACGTGTACACCGTCATCTAAGCACTCAAAGCTTAAATTTAAAAGTTTAGCTTCTTGTACAACAGAATCTTCATCAAATAAAGCAAGACCTGCCTTTCTTACAGCATAGGCTAATACTCTATAGATAGCGCCAGAATCTAGCAAATCAAAGTCAAAAGCTTGTGCTAAACGACGAGTAAGCTCGCCTTTACCTGCGCCACCTGGGCCATCAACTGCAATTACAATTGGATCTGACATATGTACTTCCTAAAAAACTAAGCTTTGTATTATACCAAAAAACTTATCTTTGAAAAGGATTTTTTAGCTATTTAATGCCTTTTGTAAACGTTTTTGCAAACTTTTTTCAAGTCTAAAAACAAGCATCTATTAATAGACATTAATTCTAAAAGACCTAGTCCTTTGATAAGCAATCCACAAAGATACTCTTAACTTATTTAATTACAAGTGTTTTTTGCCTAAATTTTGTTTAAATTAACACTGATCTTTCCTTTTTGCTTAAGAGAAAACTTTGTCTGTGGTACAATGTCTTGATTTTAAAAAGTTTTACCCAAGTTTTTAACTAGGAATAAAAGTGACTACTAAACTAGTTCAAGGTCCTGTAGCTTTGCTACCTACCAAATTTGGCCAATTTAATATTACTATCTTCAAAGAAAACGACTTTTTAGATCATGCAGTGATCTTCAAAGGAGACATTGCTGATGGTAAACCTGTACTTTGCCGTATTCACTCAGAGTGTTTGACAGGTGATGCATTTGGCTCATTACGTTGTGACTGCGGTTTTCAATTAGAAGCAGCTCTACGTCAAATTGAAAAAGAAGGCCGTGGCGCTCTTTTATATATGAGACAAGAAGGTCGTGGAATTGGCCTATTCAACAAAATTCGAGCTTACAAGCTTCAAGATAAAGGTGCCGATACTGTAGATGCTAATTTAGAGTTAGGCTTCCCAGCTGATGCGCGTAACTATGAAGCATGCTCTCAGATGATGCGCAACATGGGTTTTGATAAAGTTATTTTAATGACTAATAACCCAGCTAAAATTCACGATATCGAGCATCATGGTATTACTGTAGTTGAGCGTCGTGCAATTGAATATGGTCGCAATGAGTTCAACGAAGGTTATTTAAACACTAAAGAAAAGCGTATGGGCCATATGCTTCATCATCAGGATTAAGTTTTCCTACGCTCAATTAAATCTATTTTTAAATGCAGGCAAAGTCCTGCATTTTTCATTTTCTCTCACAATCTTCAATTAACTCTCAGACTAAAAATTCTAAATTTGCTCATCCTAAGCTTTAGCTAAGAAAGCTAATCTATACTTAATCTCAAGATTTAAAACATAAGGAGAAACTATGTCTAAGACTACTATTGCAATCGCCATTTCAGTTATTGCAACAGCTGCCCTCACCACAGTTGCCTTTGCTCACGGACATCGCGGTCCTCACGGCTTTGGACATGGCAATGGTGGGCCGATGTGTCAAAACCTAACTACTGTGCAACATGTTCTTGATAATTGCAAAGATGATGATTTTGTAAGACTTCAAGGCAAGCTTACTAAGCAATTAAGCCACGACAAGTACGAGTTTGTAGACAACACTGGTAAAACCATTATCGTAGAGCTAGATGATGACGAGAACTGGTCTCACATTGGCAAAGGTGAGCTAATTGACATCTGCGGCAAGGTCGATAAAGATCCTTTTGAAGTATCAATTGACGTTAAAAATGCCCGAAAGGCAATTAAATAGAAAATTAGTCCCACAAAGAAAAATGGCCTTGAAGGGTTACTCCAAGGCCTAAATAAGGGATTAAAAAAAATAAGTGAAAACTAAAACTATCGATTCAAACGCGCAAAATTTTCTTTAAGATTTTGCTTTTCTTTAATACGCTCTTGAGTTAGGACATTAACCTTAGCACAAGCATCATCTGCGTATTCAGCATTTGAATTACAAACCTTTTTAAAATATCTGATAGCCTCTAGACCATCATAGGCAATTGCGTAACCATAAACAGCGGTGGTACTACTTGGCTTTACACCATACTCATAGATCTTGCCTGCTGCCATACATGAATCCATGTTACCTAAGTTACAACCAATATCTAGGTAATATAAAACTTCATATAAAGTAGCTCTTACTAACTTTTGCTCTTTTTCAACATTTGCCTGCATTGCAAAGAAGGTTGGATAAGTTACATAGCAAGAGTTAGCATCTTTAAACTTTTCACATAAGATCTTCAAATAAGCATAAGCTTTAGAAAAATCTCTTTGCTTTAAACTTTGATCACGAGCTAATAGGCACTTTTCTAAATCACCATCAGCGCACACAGTATCATTAAATACAGTAGCCTCTTGAGTTCTTAAAGGAGTCTTATTCTCTGAGCCTTGGCAGATCACAATACCTAGAGGTATGCAAAGAGCAATCACGCTAATTAAATATAAAAATCCTTTTAAAATCTTCATAAATACCTATGCATAAAAAGTGATCAATATCACATTGTTAAAGCTATTATATAAAAAACTATGCAATTGTAAATAGCACCAAAAACCATGTACTATGTACACTTAGTACATAACAATGTTCACTTTTTTAATCATCTGACATTTAAGTAACAGCAATAAATGCGATATATATCACATTTATCAAGAACTTAGTTTTTTAAGTCATTAGGTTAATATTGCGTATAAATTAAGAAAATTGCCGTAAAAAATTTTTAAATTATTTTTAGGCTTTTGCTAAATACTGTGTTTTGAGCATTTTTAAGATACTTGTCATTATGATTGCGATCTTCTAAACTTAGTGAAATTAACGTAATGAAATTAGAAAGAATAAGAAAGGATTACTGAAAAGATGTCTTTTGAATATCAAGGCAAGAACATTGCAACAGATAATGAAGGCTATTTATCTAATTTTGAGGATTGGTCAGAGGATTTAATGTACTTTATGGCTAAAAATGATGGTCTAGAGCTTAACGATTCTCACGTGGTGATCATCAAGCTAGTACAAGACTACTACAAAGAATTTGCTACAACTCCTGCTATTCGTAATTTAATTAAGTTTCTAAAAACAAAAGGCTTTGAAAACCTCGCCTCTTCCATCACCTTAGCAAAACTATTCCCAGATGGGGCTGCTAAAAGTGCTTCTAAGTACGCAGGACTTCCAAAGCCTATTAAATGTATCTAATTTTAAGAGCTAGACAAAACTAGCTCTTTTGTCTTTTTAAGGTCGCTTTACCTCAAGCATTGCAACCTTTTCCACCTTCAAATCAACCTTGCCACCTTTTACAGTTACAGTTAGACCTGACATGGCATCTTGAAGGATATCGCCATCGTTAAAGCATTTGCCAACCATAACTGAATCAGTCTGACCTACATGGATGACTACAGAGTTATCAATGCCTTGAGTACTATCTTTATACTGACGACAGTATGAGTTATCAGAAAGTTTAGTCTGAAGACCGGCACCTACCGCGATATTACGCAATCTAAACTGACCTACTTTTTGCCAAGTAGCTAGGATTGGATCAGATGCGTACTCGGTACTTAGACTACCTACCTTACTTGCCCAGGATGCAGCTTTTTCAACATCTTGTGGGAAGTTCATGTCTGATCTAATACCTTGCTCAAGATCAATGCCACCGCCCATGTCATTTTGACGGTTAGTCTCATCACCGTAGTAAAGCTGAATTGAACCTGGTAATAAGCCAAAGTTTACCGCAACTTTTGCCATGTCTTTCTTACGGCAAATTGAGGTATCGTGACTTGAAATATAGGTTAAATTGCCAAGTGGTACTTTACCTTCTAGTCGGCCATATAACTTACCGTACTTTTCCCAATCGCTTTGATCTGGCGTAATACAAGTATTTAAGTTCACACCATCTGGGTTAAAGTAAAAGTCAATTAATGAGTCAAAGCCACCATCTTTAGCGTAGCCTGAGTGATCTTCAGGATCATTTGTAAAAGCCCAAACCTCACCTGTCATATAGAATGGATCAGTCCAAGAGGCAGCAGGATCTTTACCCTTGTTCTTTTGACGCCAAGTATCTAAAGCCTTTAAGCTATACTCTTTTAAAAGTTTCCAAGTAGGATTTGCTACATACTTTACAGTATCGCATCTGTAACCATCAATACCGAACTCTTCAACCCAAGATGCTAGCCAATGAGCTTGGAACTCAGCAACACTCATCTCACCTTTTCTGTAAGGAGCTGCTGCTGGAATTTCATGCTCTTTATCGCCTTTAGACCACTTTTCTTGTAAGAAGGTTGGAATTTGCACTTTCTTACCATGGGTGTCAGTGTTCTTAAAATCAGGAAGATATGCTAAGCACTTATCTAGACCATCTTCAGCACCGCAAGGCTCACCATAGCCATCAAAGATGATCCAATCTTTGCCCCACCAACGATTCCAACTTTCATTATAGCTTTGGTTAATTGGTTTATTGTGGAAGTTCTCGCCTAATTGCTCATTAGGAGTCCATTCACGGCAAGGATCGATATCATGCACAGTACGACCAAATTTAAAGTCGCACATATCTTTTAGTGTGGCATAGCCTGAGTGGTTCATCACCACATCAATTAACACACGAATACCACGCTTGTGGGCTTCATTAACAAAAGTTCTAAAATCTTCAATTGTACCCATGTTAGCGTCAATTGAGGTGAAGTCTAGTCCATAATAGCCATGGTATGCATAGTACTGATACATACCCATAGGACCACCGCCAACCCAGCCATGAGACTGTTCAACAGGAGAGCTTACCCAAATGGCATTCACACCTAATGATCTGATGTAATCAAGTTTTTGGGTTAAACCTTTGAAATCACCACCGTGGAAGGTACCTGCAGTATAGCCGGCGCTATCTTTGTATGGACGGCCATAACTATTGTCATTGCTCTTATCGCCGTTTGAGAATCTGTCAGTGATAACAAAATATAAATTAGCATTAGCCCAACTAAATGGAAGATTTGAGCCTTCAAAAGCTTGTTGTGATGGAGATTTATCTTGGAAGTAATAGGTTGCAGCTCCTACGGCAGCAGCCATAGCTAAAACTAGCCCTGAAGTTTTTAATTTCATTGTTTTTACATCCCATGTTTATAGTAATCTGATGCTACTTTAATTGAGGGCATTAAAGATAGCTAGCAAAGCAAGGCAAAAAGCTGAGCTAGTTCAAAGAATATTTTTGGAAATGGTAATATTTAACTAAGAATAATTGTGAGAGGTTAATTTTTTAGTAAATTAGGACGATTAAGCTCACAGTAATTTCAAAGTACGAAGATATTTAGTTATAATTTTTAAATCAATTGTTTAAGATCGGCTCTAACTTTTAGAAAAGCAAGAGCAGACACTAAAATCAAATTAGCATTCCTTGTATAAGGTAAATTTACGCTCTTTTTCACTAAAAACTAATGCTAGTTTTAATAGTTCTTGTGGTTTTGGCTCGGTCTCACCGTATTCTCTAGCAGCAATTTGCTCACAAGCTTCTTTTAATAAACTCTCAGCATTATCATTTTCTTTTGCGTACTTAAACTCACAGACAATACGACGCTTTTCATCATCAATGATTAAATCAGCTCTGCCCTTAGAACTGTGGACATTAACGTTCGTGTGAGTAAGTCCGTACCCATTAAAGAACATGAATAAAGAATTAGTAACTGCTGATTCTTGGGTTAATGGATAGTGCTCATAATCTACGGCATTTAAGATACGGTTAAAGTAGTCGACAATATCTCTTGATGTTGTCAAGGTATCAATTTTGCGAGCTTTTAAAGCTGCTCTTTTGTCGGTATCTTTAAATACTCTGCCAAAGTACAATGTTTTAAAGGAGTCGATAATTTCATGATTAGGAAATTTTAGATAAATAATATCATTATCTGTTTTATCTAGGGTCAAATATCCAGTCTGATACAAAAGTACCCTAATATCCATAGTGTCTAAATTCGTTGGATTTAAAAAGGTTGAGATATCTACAGTAACTTGATTTGACTTTAAAATATCTTGAGCCTGATCTTTTACATCCGAGATGTAGCTTTGTAATATTGAAGGAAGTCCACCGTTTACATACCAATAGTTTTCAAATTCAGCAAATCTATTTTTAAAAAATGAAATAATTGACCAAGTAGAGTAAACGTGGGTCATGCATCTTTTATCAAAACAATAACCGTCATACATAGAGGCTAACTCATTAAGAAGATCTTCAACATCTTCTTTGGTTACTTGTTCAATTGCTTTTGATTTACGCACACTTGCAGAGTACTTTAAATAATCAGCAAAATAGTGCCTAATTTCATCTTTCGTGTATCCTACAATTTCACCATATTCTGTATACAATGAAACATCTTCAATAGTATTGCCAGCAGTGAATATGGATGTATCTTTATATCTTGTAATGCCCGTGATAAATACAAATCGGTACTTACCAGAGTTTGATTTCATAGATTGATAAAAGGATCTTAAAGATTTTGCAATATCTTCAAAAACATTAGGATGGTTAATGTTTTGAGTTAGAGGAAAATCATATTCATCAATTAAAATAACCAAACTTTTATTGGCGACATTTTTAAGAATATTACTAAACGCATCTGAAACTTTTGCGTTTTCTTTTGGAGATATACCAAATTGCTTAGCAAATTCATTTAAAACTTGAACAAACCTGTTTTCAAAATCAAGGCCAGTGCTGCAGTAATCTGTAAATAGCTCTGCAAAGTCTAACTTCATGATGAGATAGTTGTTCTCATCTCTCCACTTATCCTCTATGTATAAACCTTTGAAATAAGAGTCATGACCGTCATATGGCTTAACACCGCGCTTAAATAACTCTTCTAATGTTGAAATGAGAGTGCTTTTTCCAAAGCGACGAGGCCTTGAGAGAAAATATTGACCTTTTTTAAAAGCTAAATCATAGATATATTTGGTTTTATCTACATACAAGAAATTTGAGCTAATGATATCTGTAAAATCGGAGTTACCATCTGGAAGCCTTGCATTTAACTGATAAAAATCCATTTTTTTCTCTTAATTGTCTATTCAAATATTTTCAATACATTCTACATTGTAGATGAAGTTGAAAAGTAATATATGTAGTTACTATGCTTATATTATGAAACACAACTTTTAGAACTTTGAAAATTCTATTACCTCGTTGCCATACCGACTTGCTCTTAAGGCATAGTCTGTTAACACATTTACTTTGCGGTTTAAAAGATATTGCATCTTCTTACAAAAATCTGATTTTGCACCAGTTTCAAAAGCCTTTTGGGTATCAACATGAACAAGGAAATCTATTTTACTTGTAATGGTATCATTACCTATAGCTACATCCTATACAAGACGTAGGTTACTTAAACCTTTGTTTTCAAATTCTTTAAAGATCTCTAAAATTTTTCTTTGTTTTCTCTTAGAGCAACAGAAGGCTTACAATCAGACTTGGTGTATATACAAGTTAGACGATACATCTGTAGGTACCTATATCAATTTCTCAAATAACGTAGTGCTCAAAGCACTTAGTCTAGTCAACTAGGCTGTGAAGCCCCCGCTTCAAAAGCGTAGCTTTAAGCTGTGGGTGGTTGACAGAAATTAGCAAACTCTTGCTTACTTAAACCACTTTGATCGATGATGATTGATATGTCCACAAGAAATCCTTAATGAATATGAATGATCAAAAAGTCTTAGAGAAACTCTAAAACCATTATACAAGAACTTAAGTTTATTGACTTGATTTATTTGAAGTGGCGGATGGAGTGAGATTCGAACTCACGGAGGGCGTAAACCCTCGACGGTTTTCAAGACCGTTGCATTCAACCGCTCTGCCATCCATCCGCAAAAGATCACAAAAATTACCTTTGACGAGGAAGAGCTTTTATGCAATAGCCTTTATTGAAACTTTTATCAAGTGGCGGATGGAGTGAGATTCGAACTCACGGAGGGCGTAAACCCTCGACGGTTTTCAAGACCGTTGCATTCAACCGCTCTGCCATCCATCCGCAAAAGGATATTACAAAAAAAGCCTATATCACAAGGCACTTTTTGTAGTAGCTTTCTTTAAACTTTTTTAAGTGGCGGATGGAGTGAGATTCGAACTCACGGAGGGCGTAAACCCTCGACGGTTTTCAAGACCGTTGCATTCAACCGCTCTGCCATCCATCCGCTGAAAACGTTGAATATTATAAGGATTTTTTTTGAAAAATAAAGACTTTTTTTAATTATTTTTATGAAGATTTAACAAAAGGCTTTTATATGCAGTTTATAAGCTTAGTTTGTAGAGCTAATTGGGTAAGAATTAACTAAACTAACGTTCAATTAGCTTTGATACTACCTTGCAGGACTTGCCATAGAAAGCAATACCATAAGCTCTCACGTTTGCAATGTCTGAATTTAGATCAAGCATAGCTTTAGCATACTCACGAGTCTTTATTTGCTCTAAAGCACTTGTAGCAACCTTTTGTGCCTCTTCAGATTTTAAGCAGCTCTTAAGCTCAATGACAACACCTGTTACTTTATCTTTTTCAAGATCGTTTGGAACAATATAGAAACTTATGTCAGCTCTGCCCTCACCTAGCTCTTTATTTGATGCATAATCAAAGACATTATTATCTTCAGTTGCAATTTGAGAAAAGACACCATTCATGAAGCTGTGATAGTAAGATTCTTGAGTGATCTTTCCTGACTTGTCCATAAAACTTACAAAGCGCACTAAAAGCTTTCTAAGCTCAAGCATTAAGTTGATATTCTGACCCTTATATAGAGCATCAATAATAGGAGAAACTGTAGATTTAAACTTTGGGTTGTCAAGTGTAAAGCACCACTTTAATCTATCTTCGATGCAGGTTTTAACACATTTATTAGGAATGATTAAAGTGATTTGATTTACATCAACAGGTTGATTTTCTTTTGATTTTGTTAAATATCCTGTGGAGTACAATAAGTTCCAAAAATAATCCTTATCTTCACTCTTTTCGATCTGCTGGTAGTTTAAAAAATCTGAACGTTTAACAGTTATATTGCCTCCATCTACAAGCTTTTGAAAGTCATCAACGTATAAGTTAGGATTTTTGTTAAACAGGTCTTGCAGTAATTGATTTGCAGATGATGAGCTCCAATATGGTGATGGTTTACTATCGCCATATTTTGTTAGATTATCAATAAAATTGATAACATCCCAAGGACAGTATATTTCTTTATCTCCAAACAAATAACCATCGTACCATTGCTTAATCAAAGGCTTATAAGACATAGTGTTATAAGTTTTATCATAGTAATTGAGCATAGTATCAACATCTTTTTCAGTAAAACCGAAAAGATCGCCAAAAAAGGTGTTATCTAATGGTATTGATTTAAAGTTATTTACGCCAGTAAAGATACTTTCTTTTGCCACTCTTAAACAACCAGTTACAATAGCTTTTACGACGAATGTACTTGTATCTTTCAACGCTGAAGAAATAAGTTTAATGTAGGTAGTCTTAAACGTCTTATAAAGTTCTAACTCTTGCGCTGTTTGTTCTCTATTTGCGCAATTATTACTATCTAATAAGGATTGTAATCTTTCTATCTCATGAGTTGACTTAGCTATCGGAACATCATATTCATCAATGAGTAAGAATACATTTCTATGAAAAACACAAGAGTAATACTCACACAGATCACATAGACAATTTTCTAAGTACACCTCATTATCTGTTGATGCACTAAAATTTGAAGAAAATGATTTATATATTTTAAGTCGATATTTTTGTTCCTCATCAAGCTCAGGTGCATTTTCAATATTTGGTAGCCTAGATAAAACTTTTGAAATATATAAAGCTAAATTTAGAAGTGATTTTGCACCACCATTTTCTGTAAAAACATCTTTAAATGAAAATGACAATACAGGATATTGTCCCATATATTGCTTGCAAAAATCGGACTCTTTATAAATATCAAGATGTTTGAAAACATCTTGTGTTTTGTTGCAAGGAACAATATCTGAGAATTTATCTTCAAAAGATAAATTAGCACCTTCTCTATATTTTGAAAGAATGTTATTAAGAGCGTTATAGTCAACCTTGAGAAAAGTCCCAAGCATTGACATCATTAGAGTTTTGCCAAATCGTCTTGGTCTTGTAAAAAGAAATACTTGATTAATATCAGATAAGATTGCTTTGATAAATTTTGTTTTATCAACATAATAAGCTTTTCGCTCTTTTACAAAAACATTGAAATCATCGACACCAACACAAGTTTGCAACAAATTTGACATCTATAACCTCAAACGCTAAAGACTCAATATATTTGAGTATTATCTACAATTCAAATCATGATGATTGTATTCTATTTTTCTTCTCTCATATACACCCAAGCAGCTTTTAAGTACATCACCATTGACCAAATGGTAAGTACAGTTGCAAGGAGTAATAAAGCAACGGATGCATAAATTACAGGCTCACTGTGACGCCAAATAAGACCTGCAATTGCAGTTAATTGAATTGTAGTCTTCCACTTACCAATCCAGCTTACAGCAACATTAGCTCTCTTACCAAGCTCGGCCATCCACTCACGAAGAGCTGATACGGTAATTTCGCGAGCAACGATGATCATTGCTGGAATTGTAATGAATTTGCCAATTTCAGGATAAAGAGGATCACGATATAGGGCGTAGTGCTCAACAATAAGTACTAGAGCAGTACAAACAATGATCTTATCAGCCACAGGATCTAAGAAAGCACCAAACTTAGTAGTTAACTTTAATTTTCTAGCTAAATAGCCATCTAAAAGATCAGTTAAAGCAGCCACAATAAAAATAATTGCCGCATAAAAGTTTGATCTATCTGATGGTAAATAGAAAAGGATGATAAAGACAGGAATGAGGCCTAGTCTAATTAAAGTCAGTACGTTTGGCAGATTTAACATTTATATATTTCCTAGTGGCTGTTATTTTTTCATTGTAGCACTTAAAGCATCCAAATAGGTCCAATACATTCTCTTTTTGGTAAATTAAATTCATTTGGATAACTTACATCAACTAAGTATAAACCATAAGGTTTAGCTGTAGGACCTGCCTTTTGTCTATCTTTAGCATCAAACATATCTTTAAACCATTGTACAGAGTTAGTCTTATTGCCAACAGTTAAAAGTGAGCCTACGATGTTGCGCACCATATGCATTAAAAAGGCATTAGCTGCAATATCAAAGACGATGTATTGACCAAAACGAGTTACTTTTACAAAGTGTACACAGCGCATTGAGGTGCGAGATTCATCTTCAGCTGCTCTAAAAGATGAGAAATCATGCTCGCCTATAATGTAGTTAGCAGCATCTTGCATAAGTTCTACATCGAAATTGCCTTGGTAAATAGAAACACCTTTACACAAGATACCAGGACGATTGATAGTATTTTGAATGATGTAGCGATAGCGACGAGCTTTAGCAGAAAAACGGGCGTGGAATGAGTCATCAACGTGCTTTGCCCAGGTTACAGCAATATCATTAGGTAAATTGCCATTAGTGCCCATGACCCAGCCACGGTCAGGACGCTCTTTAGTTACATCAAAGTGTACTACCTGACCTGTTGCATTCACCCCCGCATCAGTACGACCTGCGCACTGTAATTGTATAGGTTCATCAGCAATGATAGATAAAGCTCTTTCAAGCTCACCTTGTACGGTTTTAAGGGTCGTTTGACGTTGAAAGCCTGCGTAATTTGAGCCTTCGTATTCAATACCTAAAGCGATCCTCACAAATACCTCTTAGCCTTTAAATACTTTATATTTTGAAAAGAAATAAGTAATTGCAGTTACCACAACAATTGCAGTAAGTAGCGCAGCATAGCCATGGATACCTACTGTTACTAATAAAAATACAATTAAATTACGAAGTAACAAAGTAGAGATAGCTAAGACAAAGAACTTTACAGGACTGCCCTTCTTTTTAAAGGTAAAGTAGCGATGGCCAAAGAAAGATACCCAAAAAGCAATGATAAATGCTAAAGAGGTAATGGCATTTTCATTAAAGTCTGTTGCAAAGAAAAGTACAGTTGTAACTAATAGATCAACAACTGTAGCTAAGCCACCGACAATGAAAAAGCGCACTAGTTCATAAAGGTTCTTATTTTTTAGTTTATCTGTAAGCTGCATATTTAATTTTAAACTTTTATCCACTAACCGGATGCGAAAACACTGCCATTTATGGCGGTGATGAGCATCAAAGTAAACTGTTTTAAGCATTGTAAGCTAGTTTACAGACAAATTGTAGAAATTTGAATGTTATGACTAGATATCAAATGTGATTAACTATACAATAATCAAAAGTTAATTTGATTTCAATATGGTAAGAGTTGTTAAGTGGAAAGTAATCACATTAGGTTGGGTTTTAAATATAAATTAAGACTTACCGGTAAGCAGGAGAGGGAGTTTATAAGATACTTCGGCCATGCTCGTTACACTTACAATTCATTCATTGATAACATGCAAGAAGATTATCAAGAATACTTAG
>Ga0256405_10005694_pt1 | contig 21034 bp, 19 predicted proteins | sample RumenRJG_02DNA_FD_189096 | JGI IMG/M metagenome (GOLD analysis project Ga0256405, IMG submission 189096) | Bovine rumen microbial communities from Lethbridge, Alberta, Canada - RJG_02 | ecosystem: Host-associated > Mammals > Digestive system > Stomach > Rumen | place: Canada: Alberta... | reverse complement strand
CGCGATTTTATGCGGATGAAAGGGTATAATAGAAGTATCTTAAAACCATATCTTCGAGGTATCTAATCATGTCGTTTGTCCCTAATGATCATCAGCAGCTCTCTCTTTTTGATTCCCTTGGCTTCCTTTCCCAAAGGAAACGCCGGATGCTGGAAAATTCCTGGGCGGAAACTTTTTCCTCACACATTTTTACGCATATCGATGAGCATATCTTCGCACCGCTTTACAGTGAAAAGACGAATTCTCGTCCGAATGCGCCGATCAACGTGATCGTCGGAGCCCTGATCCTGAAGGAATTCACCGGAATGACCGATGACGAGATCCGGGAGTCCTGCGAATTCGACTTCCGTTTCCAGTATGCCCTCCATACGACGAGCTTCGAAGAGCAGCCGATCAGTGACCGGACCTTCAGCAGGTTTCGGGAACGCTGTGAAGCTTACGAACTGACCACGGGAGAAGATCTGATCCATCAGTGCATCGTCTCCTTATCGGAAGAGATCCGTCAGTATATGGGGATCTCCAAGAACATCCGCCGGATGGACAGCATGATGATCGAGGCAAATATCCGGAAGATGGGCCGGCTGGAACTCTTGTATACCTGCATCTCCTCTCTGGTAAAGAGGATTCAAAAAGATGGAAGCTTAGATCTCCCGGCTGTATTTAATCATTACGCCGAAGCGAATGACCGGAACCGTGTGGTCTATCATGACTCAGATCTTCCGCAGGCAAAACGTCTTCAAACTGTCATTTCGGATGCTGCACAGCTTCTTCCTCTTTGTAAAGAGGACTATGAGCAGACAAAGGAATACCAGCTTCTGGAACGGGCACTCAATGAACAGACCAAGGATGACGGCAAAGGAGGCAGAACTCCCAAAGGAAAAGGAGAGATGAACTCCTCTGTCCTTCAGAATCCATCAGATCCGGATGCAACTTATCGTGTGAAAGCCGGAAAAGCACACCGCGGCTACGCTGCGAACCTGACGGAATCAGTCAATGAAAACGGGTCTGTTGTGACGGATTATCAGTACGATGTCAATACCAGAAGCGACCGCTCTTTCCTCTTGGAGGCTCTGGATCAAATGGAATCTTCGAAAGAGACTTCTGCAGTTATTACCGATGGATCATACAGTGGTGCTGATGTCCTGGAAAAAGCTGCAGAAAAAAATATTGGCATTCTCACGACCAGTCTTACCGGAAGAAAGCTTCGAAAAGATTATGAACAGTTCCGATTCTCAGAAGACGGAACCGAGGTTCTTGCCTGCCCCGAAGGGAAAAAGCCCAAGCGGAGTAACTACAATCCAGGTACCCGACGGATCCGGGTGTCTTTCTACAAAGAACAATGTGAAAACTGCCCGCGTCGGAGTGAGTGTCATCCGGTTTTGAAAGTAAGAACAGCCGTCTTGATTCTCCCCTCCGGAGACAGCCGGACGGTTCAGGAGCAGAAAGAACGGCGGACGGAGGAAGAGGTCTGGAAACTCATCGGCCGGATCCGAAATGGGATCGAAACGGTTCCCTCGATCATCCGGAATAAATACCGGGTGGATCATATGCCAGTCAGAGGAAAGCTGAGAACAAAACAGTTCTTCAGCTTTAAAGTTGCTGCCTTAAACCTCACCAAACTGATCCTGCATGAAAGAAATCAGGAATTCTGCCGGACATTTCTCCCGGAATGAGGGGAGAAATGGGCTGCCGACAGGCTTTGAAAGAGGCAGCCTGTTGAAAAATCTTTTCTGCAGCTGACAAAAGGCATCGAAAAAATTTCAAAATCGTATTCAGTTGTCAAAGTACAAAGGAATTTATGTTATAAAGCCACGAAATCGTGACTTATGACACCTACATCATACTAATTCTTTCGCTTGCATTATCTGGCCTAGGTGCAATAATAGAAGAACCATGGGACTACTTTACAAGGGGGAGCGAAATGATCTCAACCATAGAAAGCATGTCATTTGACGCAAGTGCGATCGTACTTGGACTCTTTTGTATTATCTTTCTGATTATCAATCGTAGATTTCATACCAGGCACACCGTTCTCTTTCTTACGATAATGCTTGTGCTGGTATTCTCTGCGACGGCTGACCTCTGGACCGGAGCACTGGAATATCTGGGGTTAACCTTACGGAGATTACCGGAAACCATTGCATGGGAGACTCACTACTTCTTCTTCCATTCGCTTCTGGGTGTTCTGGTCATGCTCTATGTCATGTCCGTCAATGGCTCCATCCGTAATAAGCCCCGCTGGTGGAAGATTCTCTTATGCATTCCGACGATTGCACAGGAGGTCTTCATTCTCTTAAATCCCATCCACAATCGTGTTTTCTATTACGATGCGGCAGGTCACTTCACAAGAGGTGATCTGGAAATCGTAATCTATGTGATTAATGCAGTCTATGTTCTGGGTGGTATTATCAATCTGATTCGCTACCGGGAAGCTGTAACGCCGCGTGTGCTCTACAGCATGATCTACTTCTTCATCGCTGCTATGGTTGGTGTTAGCATTCAGTTCTTCTTCCAGGAGATGAAGGTAGAACTCTTTGCGGAAGTTATGGCACTGCTTGGCACCATGATGGTAATCGAGAATACAGAATCAGCAAGAGACCCGGAGGCGAATGCTCTTACCAGGAATGCCTTTCTGATCGATCTTACACGTCTTATTGAAACCAATACCCACTTTCATATCGTAGCTGTTCGTATCAAGAATCTGGATCTCTATGCTCGTATTCTGCCCCAGAAGAATCAGAAGACACTGATACAGAGCGTGAATGGTTTCCTCTCAAGACTTGCCCGAAGACTGGATGTCTACTACATCAGAAGGGGTGTCTTCGTCTGTATCTTCTTCTGCCAGGATGACGAGGTGAAGGCAAATACAGAGAAGATAAGAGAGAGGTTCTCTGATGGCTGGGTGGTTGGAGACATGTCTGTTGTGTTTGATGCGGTTCTTGCAGAAGCGGCCATTCCTCAGGACATCAAGAATCAGGATGAGATTATTTCTCTTCTGGATGCGGATTTTGATAAGGCAGGTGCAGGGGTTCAGATCTTAGAGGGTGAAGATTTCGCATATCTGAGCCGGGAGAAGGACGTAGAGAATGCTCTTCGTCATGCTCTTGGTGAAGGAAGTTTAAAGGTCTTCTATCAACCGATCTGGAATTCTAAGACCCATAAGATTACGACGGCGGAAGCTCTGGTGCGTATGATTACTCCGGAACTTGGCTTTGTATCACCTGCGGAATTCATTCCCGTTGCAGAGAGCAGTGGTCTTATTAATGAAGTAGGGAAGTTTGTCTTCGAGGAATCCTGCAGACTATATGCAGAGAATCATCTCGAAGAACTTGGCATCGAATATATCGAAGTCAATATGTCCCTCTATCAGCTTATGAAGAATGGTCTCCAGAATGATTTTGAGGAGATTCTTGCCAGGTATCATCTGACACCGGATCGAATTAACCTGGAGATCACGGAGACAGCTGATCTGGAAGGATCAGATGATTTTATTGAGAATATACGTGAACTTCAGGAGTTTGGTTTTGGTTTCTCCATGGATGATTTTGGAACGGGTTATTCGAATCTGTCAGACGCTATGAAGAAACGTTATAAGAACCTGAAGATGGATATCAGTCTTCTTCGGGACGCAGACAATGATGTGAATTCGAGACTCTTGCTTTCGAACCTGATCTGGTCCTTCGGATCCATGGGATACCAGGTGGTACAGGAAGGTGTAGAGGACAAGAAGCAGTTGGAATTTGTTGTTCGCGCAGGTGCGAACCTGATTCAGGGATACTATTTCTCTAAGCCACTGCCTCCTCAGGAATTCCTGGAATATATCAGGAATTTCGAGGAACATTGTCCTGATCTCTCAGGGATTCCGGAAGCCATTAGTATTTCTGGGGCATAAAAATGTGCAATTCCGTGGATTTTGCAAAAAAATACACGAATATGCACTTTCGAAAAGGTTTCGTAGAGTTTATACTAACCTGGAGGGATGAAAGGTTGGGACGGTAAGAGGGGTGCCTGACCTGGAATAGATCTAGTCAAAATATAAGGAGAATACAATGAGCGTTATTGATGAAGTACTCGCTGAGTTTAAAGCAAAGTTTGGTGATGAGGGGGATATCCGTTCTTACTTCGCTCCGGGTCGTGTGAATCTGATCGGTGAGCACACCGACTACAATGGTGGACATGTTTTCCCCTGTGCTCTGTCTATGGGTAATTACGCAGTCGCTCGCAAGAGAGATGATAATATCGTTCGTTGGTACAATATGACCTATCCTAAGGATGGCGTGAAGGAAGCAGATATTACCAAGCTTGCTCCCAATGATAATGGAGTATGGTATGACTACCAGCAGGGCGTTATCTGGGCTTTTGAGAAGAATGGTTTCCACGTACCTGCAGGGTACGATATGGTAATGCTGTCTGACATGCCCGCCGGTTCCGGTCTGTCTGCATCTGCATCCATCGAGGAAGTTGCAGCGGTTATTATCCGCGACCTCTTCGACATCGATATGACCATGGTTGATTGTGCGGTTATGGGTCAGTATTCCGAGAACGAATACAACGGAATGAACTGCGGTATCATGGATCAGTTCGCATCTGCAATGGGCAAGAAGGATCATGCAATCTTCCTTGACACTGCAACCATGGAGTATGAGTATGTTCCTCTCAACCTTAAGGATGAGAAGATCGTTATCACCAACTCCAAGGTAAAGCATGCACTTGCCGGTTCTGCATATAATGACAGAAGACGTGAATCGGAAGAGGCTCTTGCAGATCTTCAGACCGTTCTTGATATCAAGACTCTTGGTGATCTCGATGAAGAGACCTATCTCGCGAATGAATCTGTCATTAAGAATGAGATCAACAGGAAGAGGGCACATCATGCTGTCTTCGAGAATCAGAGAACTCTTAAGGCTGTTGAAGCACTTCGTGCAGATGATATCGAAGCTTTCGGCAAGCTTATGAATGAGTCCCATATTTCTCTTCGTGATGATTACGAAGTATCCTGCCCTGAACTTGATATTCTTGCAGCAGAGGCATGGAAACTTCCTTATGTTGTAGGCTCCCGTATGACCGGAGGCGGATTCGGTGGCTGCACTGTATCTATCGTTAAGGCTGATAAGGTAGACGCCTTCAAGGCTGCCATCACCAAGGCTTATGAAAAAGAGACCGGCAAGACCCCTGAGCTCTACATCGCAGATGCTGCTGATGGTGCAAGAAGACTCTAATTCGATCCTTAGGATGTGGAAGATCCATTGCTGTTATGGCGGTGGATCTTTTTTTGATGAATATCGTATGCTACGCGCATGAGTCATTATATCTGCTACAATAGTTGGAAGACGGAGGTAACAAAATGAAACTGAACGAATTATCTGATGATGAACTCTCTATCCTGAATCTCTACCAGTACCTTCTGGCAGAGAATGAAGCGGATTATCAGATGGACAAGGAATATATCGAGAAGTACAAGGAAGGTAAGGACGCCGAGATCGTCAATTACTTCACCAATCTGATTTCTCATGTCGAAAAGGAACGTAAGACCATCAATGGCTAAGTTCTATTGTGTGGCAATGATGAATTGCAATTGGCCTTTGATTGATATAGAATTGCATAATGTGAGCGCGAAACAGCACTCTGCTAAAATTACGTACATGACTACATAAGACAGGCATATGCCGGTCTTTGATCTAGGTGAGGATGAATTATGTCTCAGCAGAAAGTTGAACAGAATAAGAAGTTAAAGCAGAACCGTAAGAAGATTGTTGCTCGTGAGAAATGGATTCGCCGTCTCTGGGCTCTTCTCGGACTCGTACTTGCGCTCCTTATCATTGGATGGGTAGCGTATTCTATCCATGCTAAGGTAGAAGCAAATCGTAAGGCAAATCCTACGACAACAGAAGTGGATCTGTCGGATCTTATGAATTTCAACCTGGATAATGACGATAGCGCAAAATGATTTCGCCGAATCCGAAACTTCACGAGCTGGAGAAAACCCGTATTTACGGGCTTTTCTACCAATCGATTCCAGAAATTGAAAAAAGATAAAAAACTTTTGAAAAAAGTGTTGACACCAAGTATTGGATTCGATATTATATACAAGTCGTCAGCGATGAGACAACAAATTTAGAGCAAACGACAGATACAGAATATGCGCGAATGGCTCAGTTGGTAGAGCACGACCTTGCCAAGGTCGGGGTCGCGGGTTCGAGCCCCGTTTCGCGCTCTCTCATGAAAAAGGGGGTCTCCGATAAGGAGATCCCCTTTTTCATGACCGCTTTTTCATGACCGCTTTTTCATGACCGCTTTTTCATGACCGCTTTTTCATGACCGCTTTTTCATAACCGCTTTTTCATGACCGGGAGCGCAGCCGAGACTTCGAAGGTTCGAAGTCCCGGCTGCGCCTCGGTCGTCGCTATTGTTATAAATTGTGGCGTAAAACTCACAGGCTTGCCCGTGGGAGTAGTCAGTCACGTATTGTTCACGCATGGAATCATGGTTTCGTGCTATAATCTTGGAATTAAATAAGTAGCTGCGGGCTAGACTGGATTTATAGATAGATGAGAAATCAACGTTTTTGGATCTGCATAACTTTATTTGTATTCTATGCAGTGATATTATTCGGTATTCTTTTTATGAGACCGATATCATATTCGCCGGATATGTCTTTTAAGGAATATGCGGAACATGCGACGAATTTTGTGCCTTTCCACATGATTCGGAATTATATGATTGCGCTGAAGAACAATCGCATTGAACCTTATCTGGTATTTGCAAATATTATTGGTAATATCGTAATCTTCATTCCTTTGCCTATGCTCTTATCCGGACTTACAGGGCGGATCCTTCGCTGGATCAAGCTCTTTGGGATTGGGCTTTTGACCTTGATCTGCCTTGAGATCATACAGTTATTGACCAGAAGAGGGGCTTGCGATGTGGATGATGTCCTCTTGAATATGACGGGCATCCTCCTGGGATATCTGATCGTGCGTATCTACGCTCGTAAGAAGTATGGGATTCCGGTCCATAACAAGGAGCATGTTAAACCGGAGATGAAGCAGGATTTGGACTAAGAATTGAATTCACTCAGGATAGGATCTTCGATAGATATCGGAGGTCCTGTTTTTATGCTCTGACGCTTTTGGCGGGCAGGATGCGAAGCAGGATTTGCCCCAAACCCTTGCAAATGTTGTATTTTGACGACAGATTCATTACAATGAAACGGATAATACATTCATATTGGGAAATTATCGGTATGCCCTACATTTGCGAAGAAGCAGAGCCGGGAATCGAATCGTCATCGATAGGTTACCCTCCGGATTCAAATAGATTGGAGTAACACATGAGCAGAGCTGATCAGATCTTCGTTGACATGTGCCGCGATATCATCGACAACGGCACCAGCACAGAAGGTGAGAAGGTGCGTCCTCACTGGGAGGATGGAAGCCTGGCTTACACCGTGAAGAAGTTCGGTGTGGTCAACCGCTACAACCTGCGTGAGGAGTTCCCTGCCATCACCCTGCGTCGAACAGCAATCAAGTCCTGTGTCCAGGAGATGCTCTGGATCTGGCAGATGAAGTCTAACCGCATCGCAGATCTCAAGTCTCATGTATGGGATGAATGGGCGGATGAGGAAGGTACCATCGGTAAGGCATATGGATATCAGATGTCCGTAAAGCATCCTTACCGCGATATCAATGTCGAGGATCTGAAGACGGCTTTCGGCGATGATTATATGAAGCATGTAAAGAAGGCAGAAGATGATCAGGGAGATGTCTGGTACATGGACCAGGTCGACAGAGTCATCTACGACCTGAAGACACATCCCTTCAGCCGCCGTATCATGACGAATATCTACACACATGCAGACCTGTCTGAGATGAACCTCTATCCTTGTGCGTATTCCATGACCTTTAATGTGACCGTGGATAAGGAGACCGGAAGGCATGTACTGAATGCGCTACTGAATCAGCGTTCTCAGGACGTTCTCGCTGCGAACAACTGGAATGTCTGCCAGTATTCCGTACTGGTCTACATGCTGGCACAGGTTTGCGACATGCTGCCTGGCGAATTCGTTCATGTGATTGCAGATGCGCATATCTATGATCGCCACATCCCTCTGATCGAGGAACTGATCACGAGAGAGCAGCATCCGGCACCTAAGTTCTGGCTCAATCCAGAGATCAAGGACTTCTATGCATTTACCGAAGATGATGTCCGTCTCGATGACTATGAGCATGGTCCCCAGATCAAGGATATCCCTATTGCAGTCTAACTGTCTAAGAGTTGACCCGGTCTGTTAGTAGAAGGAGAAAATCCTATGTTTAAAATGATCGTCAATGCAGATAAGAACTGGGGCATCGGCCTTAAGAACGAACTTCTGATCCGGATTCCCAATGATATGAAGTTCTTCCGCGCCCACACCCTGAATAACGTGGTCATCTGCGGAAGACACACCTTAGAGAGCTTCCCTGGACAGCGCCCCCTGCCGGACCGCACGACCATCGTTATGTCCAGAAATCCTAAGTACAGCGTGCCCAAGGCTGAGATTTGTCATAACATCGATGAGCTCCTGAAGATGGTCGAGGATTATCCCGACCAGGAGATCTACGTCATCGGTGGCGAGCGTGTCTATCGTGACCTCCTGCCTTACTGTGATACGGCCTATGTGACCCGTGTCGACATGGAGTATGAGGCAGATGCTTTCTTCCCGAATCTCGAAGCAGATCCCGAATGGGAGATGGTAGATGAGAGTGAGGAAGAGACCTATTACGACGTCATCTACCACTACACGACCTGGAAGCGCAAGAAGTGATTCCCTCGGAAATGTAGAGCATAACCTTAGAATGCGGATTCTCGGGTACATAATGGAGAATCGAAGAATGCGGATTCTCGGGTACAGATTTTGAACCGCAGAATGCGGATTCTCGGGTACAGATTTTGAACCGCAGGATGCGAAATCACGGGTACATAATTAAGAACAATATAAGGAAAAAGAAAAAGAAAACACAGAAACGAAAGTGTGACTGTAATGAATATTACCGGAAGAAAATTATTCGTTAAGGCGCTCGAAGCGGAAGGTGTTGATACGCTCTTCGCGTATCCGGGCGGCATGATCAATGAACTGACGGATGAGCTCTATAAGACAGACAACATCCATGTAATCCTCGGACGTCATGAACAGGCAGTTGTTCACGAGGCGGAGGGCTATGCCCGCGCCAGTGGCAAGGTCGGCGTCGCTCTGGTAACCAGTGGCCCTGGTGCGACCAACACCATTACTGCGATTGCGGATGCACATTATGACAGTATTCCCCTGGTTGTAATCACCGGACAGGTTCCCCAGAACCTGATCGGTAATGATGCCTTCCAGGAAGTTGATATCGTCGGAATGACCCGCTCTGTTGTGAAGTATGGTGTGACCGTACGCGACAGAAAAGATCTGGGACGTATCCTAAAGATGGCTTTCTACATCGCAAGCACCGGCAAACCCGGCCCGGTTCTTGTTGATATTCCCAAGGATATTCAGACGGAGTCCGGCGACAGCGAATATCCTGAGCAGGTGGTTATCCGTGGATATAAGCCCAATGAATCCGTTCATATCGGCCAGCTGAAGAAAGCCTATAAGCTTCTTCGTTCCGCCAGGAAGCCCGTGGTAATCGCTGGCGGCGGTGTAAGGATCAGTGGAGCAGAAGCAGAATTCCAGAAGTTCGTCCACACCATGAACCTTCCGGTTGTTACCACAGTCATGGGACGAGGCTCTCTTCCGACAACCGATCCCAACTTCATCGGTAACTTAGGCCTGCATGGAAGTTATGCGTCGAATACGGCAATCAGTCAGTGCGATGTCCTCTTCTCCATCGGTACCCGTTTTAACGACCGTATCACCGGAGATCTGAATGAGTTCGCACCTAAGGCGAAGATCATCCATGTCGATATAGATACGGCATCGATTTCGAGAAATGTCGTTGTGGATGTTCCCATCGTTTCTGATGCCCGTCTGGCCCTCGAGAAGCTGAATGAGTGGGCAGAAGACACAGACAATCAGAAGTGGTTAGATCAGATCCATTCCTGGCAGGAAGAGCATCCTCAAAAGATGCGCCGTGACCGCGGACTCTGTCCCCAGGAGATCATCGAGGATATCTATCAGGTCTTTCCGGAGAATATCCTTGTTACCGACGTCGGCCAGCACCAGATGTGGACCGCCCAGTATGCCAGGCTTGTAGCTTCGAACCAGCTGATCACCTCCGGTGGTCTAGGTACCATGGGCTTCGGCTTCCCGGCAGCCATCGGCGCCCAGGCAGGCGCGCCCGATCGCCAGGTGATCTGCATCACCGGTGATGGTGGTATGCAGATGAACATGCAGGAGATGGCTACTGCAGTGACGGAGAATATTCCTGTTATCACCTGTATCTTCAATAACCAGTATCTGGGCATGGTACGTCAGCAACAACAGCTCTTCTATGGCAAGCGCTACTCTATTACCTGCCTTCGGAAACGTAATACCTGCCCGTCAGACTGCAAGGGTCCTAACCCTGCCTGCCCGCCCTACGTTCCGGACTTCCTTCAGTGGTCGAATGCCTATGGAGTCGAAGCGATTCGCGTAGAGAAGTCAGAAGATATTCTTCCTGCACTCGAGAAGGCGAAGGAGAAAAAGGCACCCATGATCATAGAATTCATGATCTCTTCGGATGAACTTGTACTGCCTATGGTTAAGCCGGGCGGTCCGGTGTCCGATATGATTCTATGAAGAATGCCCAAGAGACAGAAACTCTAGATAAGGGGAAGTGCATGACGACGAATACGAAAATGAAAGATCGCTGGATCGCCCTCTACGTCGAGAATGAAGTCGGTGTTCTGGCTAAGGTCTCCGGACTCTTTTCCGGTAAGTCCTATAATCTGCAGAGTCTTACCGTAGGAACCACAGAGCAGCAGGATGTATCCCGCATGACCATCTGTGTTACTTCCGACGATGTGACCTTTGAGCAGATCAAGAAACAGCTGAATAGCATGGTAGAGGTGATCAAGGTTATCGACCTGACCGGCCGTGCCATCCATATGAATGAAATCCTCTATGCCAAGGTGTTCGGCCTCGATGATGCCGGTAAGGCAGAGGTATTCCGCATTGCGTCCGTCTTCGACCACGCTTCGGGAAATGTAAACCCTGTCGACATCGGTCCGGATGGCGTTCTCCTGGAGTCGACCTTATCGCCCAGAAGAAATGATGAGCTGGTCGCACTTCTGAAGAAGGAATTCCATCGTGTAGAAGTCACCAGAGGCGGAGCTGTAGCAGTAGAGAGCATTTCCACTTCGACAAAGTAGAGCAAGCTTCAGGAAGTAGTTCTATAACATTGATTTGGACGAACCAAGCTCTGGAGTGGCGGAAAAGTTGCAAAGATGGTCAGCTTATGGTAAGCCTTATATTTGTGAAATCAGAAAGTAAGATTTCAAAAGTCTGGATAGAATGATTAACAAAGCGACAGGAAAGGAGACATCATGAAAAATAAAATTTACATTAAAGTTATGACACTTCTCATGGCGCTCTCTCTGACCATGATGCCGGTCTTAAAAACTGCTGCTCATGCCCAGAATCTTCAGGAACAGAGTGATGAACTGAAGAAACAGCAGGAAGAACTCGAGAAGAAACAGAAGGAAGCAGAACAGAAGAAAAAAGATCAGGCAAAGGATGTTAAGAATCTGGAAAAAGAGCAGGATAAGCTCGAATCTGATGTGAAGACTCTGAACAATAACATCGCATCCGTACGTTCTGAGATTGAAAATGCGCAGGAAGAGTATGAGAAGACTAACGATGATATTGCTCAGTTGAATGATGATATTGCCAAGGCTGAAGCTGATAAAGCAGCAATGTATGACAGGATGAAGGAGCAGATCGTCTACACTTATGAGAGAGACTCGGGTGTATCAATGATCTCCATGCTCTTCGAGAGCGGTTCCATGTCGGAGTTTCTGAGTCGAGCAGAATATATCATAGCAATTCAGAACTATAATGATTCGATCCTGGAGCAGTACACAGGAATTGTGGAAGAGATTAATTCCAAATCCAAGAAACTGAACCAGAAGCAGAGTGATCTGGAAGCATATTCTAAGACGATGAATGACAAGCAGGATGAACTCAATAAACTGCTTGGTGTTACAAATCAGAAACTAGATCTGAAGAATGCCGAACTTGCAACTGCACAGACGGATTTGAACGAGATTGATAAGGAAATCAGTGGCTATAAGCAGCAGGTTGCTCAGATTGAAGCACAGGTAACGGCTGCGAATATCGCAATGGCTAAGCAGGTAGCAGAAGCGCAGGCGCAGGCAGCAGCAGAACTTGCTGCAAAAGAGCAGGCTGCGAAAGATGCTCAGGTGGCTGCAGATGGAAGTAAGGCTTCCTATGATCAGGCCCAGCAGATTTATGATGCAGCCAGTGCTAAACTTGAGGAAGCACAGCAGAGACTGTCATCTGCAGAGGCGAATGTAACGGCAGCCCAGACTGCTCTCGAGACGGCTCAGAATCAGTCCGGAGATGTAGAATCGGCACAGAAAGCTTACAATGATGCTGTCGCCGCAAGGGATGCAGTGAAGGCTGAAATTGATCCTCTTCAGCAGGATGTTGCAGCAAAGAGCACCCAGCTTGCTCAGTGTAAGGCTGCTTATGAAGCGGCTCTTGCAGAGGCAGAGCAAAAAGCAAAGGAAGCAGAAGATGCCAGAAAGGCATCCGGAATCTCCACATCCGCAGGCAGTGTTTATGCAGCAAGTGCATCAGAACAGGAAATTCTCAGTGCGATTATTCAGGCGGAGGCAGGAAATCAGGGATATGCTGGTAAGCTTGCAGTAGCATCCGTTATCATGAACCGTGTCTATAGTCCTTCCTTCAGACAGAACAACATACGTGATGTTGTCTATGCAAGGAATCAGTTCGAGCCGACCAGAAGAGAGATGGTTGTAAAGCAAAACGGAGTCTGGGTAAAAACCGGTATGACCGTTATGGAATTCTATCTGTCCCATCCCGAGTCGGTTGATGCAGAGTCCAGACAGGCTGCAGCTGCAGCAATTTCCGGACAGAGATACTCCGCACCGAATGGCCCGATGAACCAGCTCTTCTTCATGACGCCGGCAGCACTTCAGGGCTGTATTGCCAGTGGTTGGCCTAAGGCAGAAAAAGTAAGAGATCAGTTTACCCTTGGTGGACATACCTTCTTTAATGTCGCTTCTTAATTAGAGGACATGCCTTCTGATGGAAGGTTCTACATTTGCGAAGAATACCCTCTCTGTGATTGTACAGGGAGGGTATCTTGCGTAAATAGTTAAATCCTTCTATAATATGTGAGTTTGTGATTTTAGAGAAATTTATGAATGAAAAGATGATTATATAAGGAGACAGAATGCAGGAATCAAAACAGCTTGTGCAGGAAAATAATCAGGATTCAAATCAGCCCGTGAATCAGCCCATGAAGGAAAACAAGATGGGTACTATGGATGTAAAGAAGCTTATTATTACGATGTCTCTTCCCATCATGATTTCCATGCTGGTTCAGGCCCTCTATAACGTAGTGGACTCCATCTTCGTAGCTCAGATTGGTGAGAATGCGCTGACGGCTGTATCTCTGGCCTTCCCCCTTCAGAATATGATGATTGCTGTATCCACAGGAACCGGCGTTGGTATTAATGCCATGCTGTCCCGTGCTCTCGGTGAGAAGAAGTTCGATCGCTCCGATGCAGCAGCGAACAATGGTGTCTTCCTGGCTTTCTGTAGCGCCCTTGTCTTCGTACTGATTGGAATCTTCGGAACAGGTCCCTTTATCCACACCCAGACCAATGCAAAAGAGATTGTAAGACTAGGTGACAGCTATCTCTCCATTGTCTGCTGCTTCTCCTTTGGCCTCTTCTTCCAGGTTACCTTCGAGCGACTTCTGCAGGCAACCGGACGCACCATGCTCTCCATGATTTCCCAGCTCTGCGGTGCGCTGATCAATATTATCTTAGACCCTATTATGATCTTCGGTCTTTTCGGCTGCCCTAAGATGGGAGTGGCCGGTGCAGCCTATGCAACTGTAATCGGACAGACGATAGCGGCAATCATTGCACTGATTCTTAATGTGAAACTGAATAAGGAACTGCACTTTAGCCTGTCTTGCGTGCTTCATCCGGAACTCAAGGTCATCGGTCGTATCTATGCCGTCGGTATCCCTTCGATTCTTATGATGTCCATCGGATCCGTTATGACCTATCTTATGAATCGTATTCTTCTGGGCTTCTCCACGACGGCAGCCGCAGTCTTCGGTGTCTACTTTAAGCTGCAGTCCTTCTTCTTCATGCCGGTCTTCGGTATGAATAATGGTCTGATTCCGATTCTCGCCTATAATCTGGGCGCGCAGAAGAGGAAGAGAATCGATGAGGCTCTTCGCTTTGCTACCTTCCAGGCTTTCTGCATTATGGCAGTAGGAACCCTGACCTTCGAACTGGTCCCGGGACTCTTACTTAAGCTCTTTAATGCATCAGATGACATGACAACGATTGGTACGGCAGCACTTCGTATCATAGCGATTCACTTCCCTCTGGCTGCGGTTGGTATCGCATTGGGATCAGTTTTCCAGGCTTTCTCGAGAAGTATCTATTCTCTTATGGTATCCCTGGGAAGACAGCTTGTAATCCTGATTCCTGTCGCATGGCTTCTGTCTCTTACCGGTGAAGTTACCAATGTATGGTGGTCCTTCCCGATTGCGGAAGTGGTATCGCTGGCTCTGACGCTCACCTTCTTCCGTAAGATCTACAGAGAAGATGTTGCGACGATCGAATAAGGAAGAGATAAAAAAGGGAGGAGAAAGAAGCATAATACGGATTCTTCCGGACCTGCCTTGTGGCAGGCCCTTTTTTGTATTTAGAATAGTGCAATCAAATTCGAAAGAGAAAATAAACTTTGGAAACCGAAGACGGATAAGATAGTTCCGAAAGATTGTTATAGAATTAACATTCTAAAGAAACTGCTTGCTGTTTACTTCTAGGAAAATGACCGAATGAACAGTAATTTCTTATGAAAAGTGCACACAAATCCGCTTGTACGTGGGGATAGGCGGTGCTATAATTCCATTTGTCGGGTGAACAGCCCACATTTTTTTTAACATGTTTTGTTAAAAAATTAACGTAATAAAAAGGAAATAGTTACAGAGTAGGATTATTGAAAAGGAGTAATGACATGGCAGAAAGAGTTGTAATTGTTAGTGCAGTCAGAACTGCTATCGGTAAGATGGGTGGACAGTTCGCCAGCGTTCCTGCAGTTGACCTTGGTGCAACTGTAATCAAGGAAGCAGTTAAACGCGCTGGTGTTAAGCCCGAAGAAGTTGATGAAGTTAAGTTTGGCTGTGTTATCCAGGCTGGTCTTGGCCAGAACGTAGCACGTCAGGCATCCATTAAGGCAGGTCTTCCTGTAGAAGTACCTGCAGTTACCCTGAACGTTGTATGTGGTTCCGGTCTGAAGTGCGTTAACGAAGCAGCTAACATGATCCTTGCAGGTCAGGCTGATGTTGTTGTTGCAGGTGGTATGGAATCCATGTCCCGTGCTCCTTTCGCTCTTGATAAGGCTAGATTTGGTTACAGAATGGGCAATGGTAAGTTCATCGATACCATGATCAATGATGCACTTTGGGATGCATTCAACCAGTATCACATGATGATCACCGCTGAGAACGTAGCTGAGCAGTGGGGTCTTACCAGAGAAGAACTCGATGAGTTCGCTGCTAACTCTCAGCAGAAGTGCGAGAAGGCTATCGCAGAAGGCAAGTTCAAGGATGAGATCGTTCCTTACGTTATTCATGATCGTAAGAAGGGCGATATCGTTATCGATACCGATGAAGGCCCTCGTCCTGGTACTACCGTTGAGACTCTTTCCAAACTTAAGTGCTGTTCCGGTAAGGAAGGCGGCGTAGTTACCGCTGGTAACGCATCCGGAATCAACGATGGTGCTGCAGCGGTTGTTCTTATGTCTGAGTCTAAGGCTAAGGAACTTGGCGCAACGCCTATGGCTTACTTCGTAGCTGGCGCACTTGGCGGTGTGGATCCTTCCATCATGGGTGTTGGACCTGTAGCTGCTGTTAACAAAGTAATGAAGAAAACCGGACTTAAGGTTTCTGATATGGATCTGATTGAAGCAAACGAAGCATTCGCAGCACAGTCTGTAGCAGTTGCTCGTGACCTCGGATTCGATATGGATAAGGTTAACGTTAACGGTGGTGCGATCGCACTCGGACATCCTGTTGGAGCATCCGGTTGCCGTATCCTCGTAACCCTGCTTCATGAGATGGTTAAGAGAGATGCTAAGAAGGGCCTTGCTACTCTTTGCATCGGCGGTGGTATGGGTTGCGCAACTATCGTTGAACGTGACTGATCGAAAGCTTCCATAAAAAGGTAAAAGCAGAGAAGTATAGACCAAAGGTGAAATAGCGGTCTATATTTCTCATATAGATGGGTAGAAATACTCAGAATGACAAGAGTATAGAAACAGGAGGAAACACATGAAAGTAGCAGTTATCGGCGCAGGCACCATGGGTTCCGGTATTGCACAGACATTCGCTCAGAATGATGCTGTTGATACCGTATATCTTTGCGACATCAAAGAAGAGTTCGCTGAAGGCGGCAAGAGCAAGATCAAGAAGAACATTGATAAGCTCGTTGCAAAGGAGAAGATCGATCAGGCTAAGGCTGATGCCATCATGGGCAAGATCAAGACCGGTCTTAACACCATCGCTGTTGACCCTGATCTCGTAGTTGAGGCAGCTCTTGAGAGAATGGACATCAAGAAGGCTTGCTTCAAGGAACTTCAGGAAAATATCGTCAAGAATGAGGACTGCATCTTCGCATCCAATACTTCTTCCCTTTCCATCACCGAGATCGGTGCTGGACTCAAGAAGCCGATCATCGGTATGCATTTCTTCAATCCTGCTCCTGTAATGAAGCTGATCGAAGTTATCCAGGGTGGTAACACTCCCGATGAGATGGTAGAGAAGGTTAAGGAAATTGCCGAGAAGCTCGGCAAGGTTCCCGTACAGGTGAATGAGTCCGCTGGATTCGTTGTTAACCGTATCCTTATCCCTGAGATCAACGAAGGTATCTTCGTTTATTCTGAAGGCGTTGCAGATATCGAAGGTATCGATAATGCTATGAAACTTGGATGCAATCATCCTATGGGACCCCTCGAACTCGGCGATTACATCGGACTTGATATTGTCCTTGCAATCATGGAAGTTCTCTACAATGAGACCTCCGACTCCAAGTATCGTCCTGCACCTCTTCTTCGTAAGATGGTTCGTGCTGGTCATCTTGGTGTTAAGAGCGGCATCGGATTCTATGACTACTCCAATGGTTTCAAAGATAAGAAGCCTGTAGACAAGAAGAACTAAGGCATATTTAGGAGGAAAAGATCCATGGATTTTACGCTTGATAAAAAGCATGAGTTCGCTAGAAACCTCTTCCGCGATTTCGCAGAGAAGGAAGTAAAGCCGTTCGCACAGGAAGTTGATGAGACCGAAGTATTCCCCAGAGCAACCGTCGAGAAGATGGCTAAGTGTGGATTCCTCGGCATTACTGTTCCCAAGGAATATGGCGGACAGGGATGCGATCCCCTGACCTACGTTATGTGCGTTGAGGAACTCGCTAAGGTTTGCGGTACTACCGCAGTTATCGTTTCTGCACACAGCTCCCTCTGCTGTGATCCTATTCTCTTCTGGGGTACCGAAGAGCAGAAGCAGAAATATCTCGTTCCCCTTGCAAAGGGTGAGAAGCTTGGTGCATTCGCACTGACCGAACCTGGTGCAGGTACTGACGCTCAGGGCGCTCAGACTAAGGCTGTTGAGACGGAAGATGGCTGGGTACTGAATGGCTCTAAGTGCTTCATCACCAACGGTAAGGAAGCTGATGTTTATATCGTTATCGCAGTTACCGATATCGTTCAGGATAAGAGAGGCCGTGCTAAGAAGCTCTTCTCCGCATTCATCGTTGAGAAGGGTACTCCGGGCTTCACCTTCGGAACCAAGGAGAAGAAGATGGGTATCCGCGGATCCTCTACCTATGAGCTGATCTTCCAGGATTGCAAGATCCCTAAGGACGCTCTTCTCGGACAGAGAGGTAAGGGCTTCGGTTATGCAATGCATACCCTTGATGGTGGTCGTATCGGTATCGCAGCTCAGGCTCTTGGTCTTGGCGAAGGTGCTCTCGATCGTGCCGTTTCGTTCACTAAGGAACGTAAGCAGTTTGGCCGCTCCATCTCTGCATTCCAGAATACTCAGTTCCAGCTTGCTGATATGAAGGCTCGTATGGATGCTGCACAGATGATGGTTTACAGAGCTGCAATGGCTAAGGCTACTCAGAAGGTTTACTCTGTTGAAGCTGCTGAAGCAAAGCTTTTCGCTGCTGAAGCTGCAATGGCAGTTACCACAAAGGCTGTACAGCTTCATGGTGGTTATGGTTACACCAGAGAATATGATGTTGAGCGCATGATGCGCGATGCAAAGATCACCGAGATCTACGAAGGAACTTCCGAAGTTCAGCGTATGGTTATCTCCGGCAACCTTCTGGCTTAGTCTTGCAAAGAAAAAGGAGCAAATACATGAAAATCGTTGTATGTATTAAACAGGTTCCGGATACTAAGGGCGGCGTTGTCTTCAACCCGGACGGAACACTGAACCGTGGTGCTATGCTCACCATTATGAACCCCGATGATAAGGCCGGCCTTGAGGCTGCTCTTCGTATCAAGGAGCAGACCGGCGCAGAAGTTATCGTTCTTACCATGGGCCTTCCCAAGGCAGATGATGTACTTCGTGAAGCAATGGCTATGGGCGCTGACCGTGGAATCCTTGTTACCGACCGTGTACTCGGCGGTGCAGATACCTGGGCAACTTCCACCACCATCGCTGGTGCAATCCGCAACCTCGACTATGACCTGATCATCACCGGACGTCAGGCTATCGATGGTGATACCGCTCAGGTTGGTCCTCAGATCGCTGAGCACCTTGGACTTCCTGTTGTATCTTATGCAGAGGATATCAAGGTTGAAGGTAACACTGTTATCGTTAAGCGTCAGTTTGATGACCGTTATCATGAACTCAAGGTAGAGATGCCTTGCCTCATCACTGCACTTTCTGAACTGAATGAACCCAGATACATGACTCCTGGCGGAATCTTCGATGCATTCGATAATGGCGAAGTTACCGTATGGGGCAGAGCTGATCTTAAGGATGTAGATGATAAGGATCTTGGTCTGAAGGGATCTCCTACCAAGATTGCACGCGCTTCCGATAAGGTACGTAAGGGTGCCGGCGAGACCGTTAAGGATCTCGATCCTCAGGGCGCTGTAGACTACATCATGGGTAAGCTTACTGAGAAGCATGTTATCTAATCAACAGAGAGGTGAATAAAATGGCATTAGAAGATTACAAGGGTGTATTTACTTTCGCCGAGCAGGTTGATCATAAGATTACAGGTGTTTCCCTGGAGCTTATCGGCAAAGGTAAAGAACTGGCTCAGGAACTCGATGACAAGACTGTTACCGCTGTTCTGATCGGACATAATGTGAAGGATCTGGCTGATACTCTTGCTGAGTACGGCGCTGATCGTGTTATCGTAGTAGATGATGCTGAACTCGAGACCTACCGTACCGAGCCTTATGCACAGGCTCTTGCAGGTGTTATCAATGAGTTCAAGCCCGAGATCATGCTGGTCGGTGCAACCGCAATCGGCCGTGATCTTGGTCCTACCGTTTCTGCACGTGTAGCTACCGGTCTTACCGCTGACTGCACCATGCTTGAGATCGGTGACTTCCCTCTGGAAGCTAAGGAAGGCGTAGAGCAGAAGCATAAGCAGCTCCTCATGACCCGTCCTGCATTCGGTGGAAATACCATCGCAACCATCGCTTGCCCTGACAACCGTCCTCAGATGGCAACCGTACGTCCCGGCGTTATGGTTAAGGCTGAGCGCAAGCCTGGCGCAAAGGCAGAAGTTGTTGAATTCAATCCCGGAATCGTTAAGAACAACCGCTTCGTTGAGATCCTTAACATCGTTAAGGATACCACCAAGGTTGAGAACATCATGGATGCTAAGATCCTCGTATCTGGCGGTCGTGGTGTTGGCTCTGCTGAGAACTTCAAGCTTCTTGAAGACCTCGCTGACGCTCTTCACGGAACCGTATCCTGCTCTCGTGCAGTCGTAGATAACGGCTGGAAGCCCAAGGATCTCCAGGTCGGCCAGACTGGTAAGACCGTTCGTCCTCAGGTTTACTTCGCAATCGGTATCTCCGGTGCAATTCAGCACGTAGCTGGTATGGAAGATTCTGACATCATCATCGCTATCAACAAGGATGAGAACGCTCCCATCTTCGATGTAGCTGATTATGGTATCGTTGGTGACCTGAACAAGATCGTTCCGGCACTGACCAAGGCAATCAACGAGTACAACGCTAACAAGGATTGATGTCTCTGATCTCCAGCTATCTACTTTTATACTATGGACAGCAAGGGGATTATGCGTATCCTTATTCTCCGGACTTCGTTCTGACCCTTCGTGGCAGGACAGCCCGCTAGCGTGTATGGATTAAAAATATGATTACAAGGCTGCCGAAGCGTATCCTTCGGTGGATTTGGACCTGCTTCCCACTGACCTGTTTCAGAGGCTGAATTCGTAATCCCTTCGGGAAATATAGAGCGCCCCATCAGGCGGATCTTCTGATCCTCCTCCTGGGGTGCTTTTTTGTCCTTATCTGGCTACCCGGTTGTCTGCCCTTGATCGGTCGCCTGAGGTCTTATTTTGGTCGCCTGAGCTGCTAGCTTATGAGCACCCTTTTCAAGACGCGATAAGAGCTGCTGTTCAGAGGACGGTATTTTACCTATAACAGACGCTTTTCTTCTGATTGCCTCTGAAAAGGGGCTCATAATGCCGCTCGGACGCTGAGGAGAGGACGGATAGGGCGGGAAAACAGAAATACCCGGATCGCGCCCTATGGGAGGAGCAGAAGTGCCGCCAGGATAGGGCGGGAAAACAGAAATACCCGGATCGC
>Ga0256405_10005692_pt1 | contig 21040 bp, 14 predicted proteins | sample RumenRJG_02DNA_FD_189096 | JGI IMG/M metagenome (GOLD analysis project Ga0256405, IMG submission 189096) | Bovine rumen microbial communities from Lethbridge, Alberta, Canada - RJG_02 | ecosystem: Host-associated > Mammals > Digestive system > Stomach > Rumen | place: Canada: Alberta... | reverse complement strand
TCGCGCCACTTGTCTGCACGCTGGCAGAACAAGTCATGTGTGGAATGTAGATATCGTCGGCGAGGACGGCAAACTTATTTCTACCGAGCGTGTTACGAATTATATTCTGCCTAAAAAACAATGACCGAAGAGCAAAGAAACATAGCAGAACTGTTCGTGGCAGAAGAGTCGATTGCGCTCTATCGGTTGCCGTTTTCCGATGAATTTACGGTAGTGGTTCAAGACCGTCGTAAAGCTACTTCGGAAACAGACGGATTTGTGATGATGCCATTTGCCGAGTCCGAAGTGCATCCGACTGTTGTAATTTCGCCCGACAGAATTGTAAACTGCAAATATTGCATCGATGATTTTTCTTATCTTGCTGATAAAGAGACAGGAAACACAACTTTGCCAGCCGAATGCTACAAGTCGGCTTTCGAAAAATTCAGCAAGGCTTTGAACGATGGAATTTTTGAGAAACTCGTTCTTTCGCGATGCGAGAAAATTCATTCTGAAAACATTGATGCTTTCAGCTCGTTTCTGAAAGCGTGCGTAGCCTATCCGCGGATGATGGTCTATCTTGCCAAGACTCCCGCTACGGGAATATGGCTCGGCTGCACTCCCGAGATTCTGCTTTCGGGCGAAAAATCGCACTATCGGACTGTGGCTCTTGCCGGAACGATGGCGGCAGATGACAATGATATCCGCAACCTTGTTTGGAGCGAGAAAAACAAAGAAGAACAGGCGGTTGTTGCAAGTTATATCCGCTCGCGCTTGAATGTGCTGGCAACGGTCATCGAGGAAGAAGGACCGTACACATCTAAAGCTGGAAATCTGGTGCATCTGAAAAGCGAATTTCACTTTTCGCCAAAGCCCTCGTGTTCTCTTTCCGACATAATCAACAGCCTCCATCCCACTCCAGCCGTGTGCGGACTGCCAAAGGACGAGGCACTTGCCTTCATCTTGAAGAACGAAGGCTACGACCGTTCGTATTACTCTGGCATCGTTGGAATGCTCGATTCTTTGGGAACGACGAACCTTTACGTTAATCTTCGTTGCGCCAACCTCTCCGAAGGCATCGCCTACGCTGGTGGCGGATTGCTGCGCCAGTCCGACGTTCGGAGCGAGTGGAACGAGACCGAGGAAAAACTGAAAACGATAAAAAAGATACTCTAAATATGTATTGTAACAAGAGGAACACTCTGCAACTTACGGCTCTTATGCTTAAGGCTGGCATAACCGATGTGGTTATCTGTCCAGGAAGCCGAAATTCGCCGTTGGCAAACAATTTCAGCGTTGCTGGAATGAACTGCATTCCAGTTACCGACGAGCGATGCGCAGGTTTCGTAGCCATTGGGCTTGCCCAGGCTCTTCGACGCGCCGTGGCTGTGTGCGTAACGTCGGGCAGCGCGGTGCTGAATCTTGCGCCTGCGGTTGCCGAGGCTTTCTATCAGAAACTGCCGTTGCTCGTCATCACGGCCGACCGCCCAGAACGATGGCTTGACCAGATGGATGGGCAGACTCTTCCACAGCCGGGAGCGTTTGGCAGAATGGTTCACAAGTGCGTTCAACTTCCCGAACCTAATTGGGACGATTCGCTTGAGAATAACGAGATTGCGTGGGCTTGTAACCGTCTGATAAACGAGGCTTTCATCGAGATGAACCGCAAGAATGGTCCTGTTCAGATAAATGTTCCGATTACAGAACCTTTCTTCGATTTCAGCGTAGAAAAACTGCCGAACGAGAGACTGATTTCTTATTCAGAACCAGATTTTTCATCTGTAAACGTGGATTTCTCAGTCGGAAAATCGACTAAGGCGATGGTGATAATTGGTCAATTAAGTGCCGAGAAAGCAGACGGATGTCGTTTTGTGCTCAAATCGCTTGTCGAAAAACACAAAAATATCGTAGTTTGTGCCGAATATCTGTCGAACATCGGATACGATTGTCCCAACGTTTTGCGCAATTTCGACGAGGTTCTGAGTGCCCATTCTGCCGACGATGCGCTGATGCCTGATGTGGTCTTCGTTCTCGGCGGACATGTTGTTTCCAAGAGGCTAAAGAATTTCATTCGCAACGCATCGCCCGAGCGGCTTGTTCAGTTTGTTTCCGACGATTATTCGCTGCCCGATACCTACAAATGCGTTACGCATTTTGTAAAAACATCTGCTGAAGATGCTTTCAAAATCATTGAACAACAACTAATTGATACAGATAAGACCTTCTTCGGACGCTGGAAGAATCTTTCGGATAATCTGAAGGAAAAAGCGGATAAATATTCGTATTCATCGTTCTGCGACCTTTCTGCCCTGAAGTTCATTTCTGAAAATATCGACAGAAAATTTGCCGTTCATGTGGCAAACAGCAGTATGGTCAGAAATATTCAGATGTTCGATGCTTCGTATTCCGAAGTACTTTGTAATCGTGGTGTAAATGGCATTGAAGGCTGCGTTTCTGCTGCTCAAGGCTTCAGGCTTGGCGGAAAAGACGCACTTCTTTTGGTTGGCGATCTTGCTTTTTTCTATGATAGCAATGCCCTTTGGATTGAGGATAGCATGAATACGCAAAAATCGCGCAACAAATTACGAATCGTCGTGTTCAACAATCATCTCGGTCAGATTTTCAGAAATCTGAAAGGGCTTGATAAAGCTTCGTCTTATCAGGAATACATTGCAGGAAAACATTCTGCCGGCGCGGAGCATATTGCCAAGGCATTCAACGCCCGATATTTTTGTGCGGAGAATCTTTCGGAACTAAAAGATGTTTTTCGCAAGTTTATGGACGACGTAGATTCTCACACCTCGATTCTCGAACTTTTTATCGACAGCGAGGCGAGCAAAAACGAATTCAGCAAATATTTTGAACATATCTCTAAACAATAAAAATATGGAACGAAATTGGAAGACAATCAAACAATACGAAGAAATTCTTTTTGAGTTCTTCGAGGGAATTGCAAAGATAACAATCAACCGACCACGATACAGAAATGCTTTCACACCGCGAACAACGTGGGAAATTAGCGATGCGCTATATTATTGTCGCGAGGCGAAAGATGTCCGCGTAGTTGTTCTGACAGGTGCTCATAGCCCCCTGAAAGAAGGTCAGACCGAAGAAGAACGCTTGAAGACCGAGGCTTTTTGCAGCGGCGGCGACATGCATGTTAAAGGTCGCGGCGGATATGTGGGAACCGACGGTATTCCGCGTTTGAATGTTCTTGATGTGCAGAAGCAGATTCGCTCAATTCCAAAGCCGGTCATTGCAATGGTAAACGGTTTTGCGGTTGGTGGCGGACACGTTCTGCACGTTGTGTGCGACCTCACGATTGCAAGCGAGAATGCAAAATTCGGTCAGACAGGTCCGAAGGTCGGCAGTTTCGATGCCGGATTCGGTTCGTCATATCTTGCGCGCATCGTAGGCCAGAAGAAGGCACGCGAAATTTGGTATCTCTGCAAACTCTACACCGCTCAAGAGGCTCTTGAAATGGGGCTTGTAAACAAGGTTGTTCCGTTCGACAAACTCGAGGACGAGGTTGTTGATTGGGCAAAGACTATAATGAAGCGCAGCCCTATCGCCATCAGAATGATAAAGGCTGGACTGAATGCTGAACTCGACGGGCAGGCTGGTATTCAAGAACTTGCAGGCGATGCAACCATGCTTTATTACTTCAGCGACGAGGCTCAGGAGGGCGGAAAAGCGTTCTTGGAGAAGCGCGATCCTGATTTCGACCAATATCCATACATTCCGTAATGAAAGTTACCGTCAGACCATACACGCTCAATTTCAAGCAGCCAGCCGGAACGTCGAGAGGCGTTTACATCGTCAGAAAGGTGTGGTATGTCGAAGTCCGCGATGGCGAAAGACTGCTTGGCATTGGCGAATGTGCACCGCTTCCAAAACTGAGTTGCGATGATATTGTTGATTATGAGGATGTTCTTCGTTCTTTCGTGCAAAATTTTGAGGACGAAATCAACGCGCAGAATACAATTTTCAGTCTTAGCAACGATTTGAAGGAAGAGATGCGTCCGTATCCGTCGATGCTTTTCGGCTTCGAATCTGCCGTGATGCAGATGAACGCTGGCGGAAGCACGGCTCTATCATCAACTGCTTTTGCGCGCGGCGAAAGAGGCATAACTATCAACGGCTTGATTTGGATGGGCACGTTCGACGAGATGAAGCATCGCATCGAAGAAAAAATGCGTCTCGGCTTTCGCTGCATCAAACTGAAAATCGGCGCGATAGATTTCGACAACGAACTTTCGTTAATCAGAATGATTCGCGAAAATTTCTCGCCCGAACAGATAGAGATTCGCGTCGATGCCAACGGCGCATTTGACGATGATGCCATGCTGAAACTTCAACTTCTTGCAGAAAACCATCTTCATTCAATAGAGCAACCTATTAGGGCTGGCCAATGGCAGAAAATGACTGGACTTTGTGCCGCCACTCCCCTTCCGATTGCTCTCGACGAGGAACTTATCGGCATTAACACGCTGAGCAAGAAAATCGAACTTCTCGACACCATCAGACCACAATTTATCATTCTAAAACCGTCGCTTCACGGCGGATTTTGCGGTGCTGAAGAATGGATTCGCCTTGCCGAAGAACGAGGCATCGGCTGGTGGGCAACATCGGCTCTCGAAAGCAACGTGGGACTGAACGCCATCGCCCATTGGTGCGCAGGCCTGCAAGAGTCGCGCCCTGATAAAACGCCTATGCCACAAGGACTTGGCACGGGAATGTTGTTTACAAATAATATTGAGTATCCGCTGCAAATCGAGGGCGACAGACTTTATTACAAACCATGACATTATCAGATTTTTACAGCGAATGGAACGATGACAATGCGTTTATTAAGGTGCGTACATCGGGATCTACTGGCAAACCGAAAGAGATGCTTGTCGAAAAGAAACGAATGCTTGCAAGTGCCCGTATAACATGCGATTTTCTTGGACTGAAGTCGGGCGATACAGCATTGCTATGTATGCCGTTCGATTACATTGCCGGAAAAATGGTCGTGGTACGCAGCATAGAGCGAGGGCTGCGTCTGATAAGCGTCGAGCCTTCCTCTCATCCTTTGAAAGACATTGTTGAGATTCCGACATTCGCGGCAATGGTTCCGATGCAAGTTATTAAAAGCCTGCAAGTTCACGAAGAGGCAGAAAAACTTAGACAGATAAAGCAGTTAATCATCGGCGGCGGAGCGATTGATTCAAATCTTGCTGAGACTCTGAAATCTTTTCCCAACAACGTTTGGAGTACTTACGGAATGACTGAAACGCTGTCGCACATCGCTCTCAGAATGCTGAACGGCAAGGAGGCTTCGCTTTGGTACACGCCGTTTCCGAGCGTAAAAATCAGCATCAGCAAGGAAGGAACGCTTGTGATTGATGCTCCGTCCGTCTGCTCCGAAGAGTTGATAACCAACGACATAGCCGAAATCAACGAGCGTGGTCAGTTCAGAATCATCGGCCGAAAGGATAATACAATCAACACGGGCGGCGTAAAGGTTCAGATTGAGGAAGTTGAACTACTTTTGACCGAAGTATCGGGTTTGAAAGATTGTTTCAGAATAAGTTGGCGCGAGCATCAAGTGCTTGGGCAAGAAGTCGTTATGCTTGTTGACGCGAGCGTGACAGAACAGAAAATGGCACTTTTGAGAAATGCCATTTCAACGTTGCCTAAATATTGGCAGCCAAAAGATATTGTTGCGGTCGATCCCCTTCCGATGACTGAAACAGGAAAACCAGACAGAGCAAAGACTCGCCTTCTTCTTGAAAACTAAGGATTTACAGCTTTCAAAGTGTACGAATGTCCGTTGTATAAAAGGCATCCCTGAACGTACCAGAAAAGTTTGTGCGTTTTTTGTGCAGAGCCGTTTGCAGTCAATTTCTCCTCGCAAAGTAAAAAGCAGGAATTCAGCATCTTTCCTTTGAAAACGGCTTGGTCGGCAAGTCTACCGTTTGTTGTTTTCTTATAGTTTACAATCACGACGTTTGCGCTATTCGCTGTCGAATCGGTTTTCAGCGTCCACGCAATTTCGATTTTTGCGCGCCTTCTTCCAACGCCTTCAACAAGATTTTTTGTGTATGTTCCTTCGGGAATCTGAATGCTGTCGCCGCGTACATCGAGCGATGCAACTTGCGATTTGCTAACATAATATCGGCAGTTTGTGTAGAATTCTTCTACCAAATACCAGCCGTCAAGTTTTTCTTTTATTCTGAATGGTGTGTAGCGTGGTGCTCTTGTTATCAGTTCGCCATTTTCGCTCGGCGTCAGGCGAAGAGCCGCGTTGTCTTCCGTAACGAAGACCGATTCGATCTTTTGCGCCAGCATAGAGTTGCAGCACAAAAGCATTGCCAAGGTTATTTTTATTGCATATTTAGTCATAATCAATCTTATTGACAAAAACTCCGATACCTTTGCTGATACCGGAGCCTACTCATAAAAATAAAAATGTTAAAAAAATCAGCACTTAATGTGCAATTCCCTTACTATTTTGCTTATTGCCGCCATTGTTGTGATTCTTGTCGGAACAAGTGGCAGACGCAAAACGTTTTCAATCATTCCCATGCTGTTAAGCATAGCCTTTACACCTGCCGGATTTCCGTCGACAAACAGAAGACTGAACAATTCTGTAAAGCGATGATGTATGGTTCGTGCGCTGTCGTAGTCGCCGTTGAGCGCAAGTCTCACCATTCGGCTGAACTCTTTTGGAAGAGCGTTTCCTATAACGCTTATCACGCCTGTTGCTCCGAGTGTGATGAGTGGGAATGTTATTCCGTCATCTCCAGAGAGAACGTCAAAGTCGGCAGGTTTGTTTTTTATAATATCGTCAATTTGGGTGAAGTTTCCTGAGGCTTCCTTTATCGCCACAATGTTCTCGCAGTCGCGTGCCAGTCTGAGTGTTGTTTCGGCTGCAAGATTGATGCCTGTGCGTCCCGGTACGTTGTAGAGAACAACTGGAAGGTTTGTGGCTGCCGCGATAGTCTTGAAGTGCTGGTACAAACCCTCTTGCGATGGCTTATTGTAGTATGGACAAACAGACAGAACTCCGTCTATGCCTTTGAAATCGCCGTTCTTCAGTTCCTCAACAACCGCCATTGTGTTGTTTCCGCCGCAGCCCATCAGAATAGGAATGCGTCCGGCAACCTTTTCAACAATCAGGTTCTTAACTTTTGACTTCTCTTCGGCAGAGAGACAAGGCGTTTCGCCTGTTGTTGCAAGGATGCACAAAAAATCTGCACCTTCGTTAATAAGATAGTCGAGCAAACGGTCAAGCGACTCATAATCAACACTAAAGTCTGCCTTAAAAGGAGTAATCAAGGCTACGCCCATACCCCTGAATATATTTTTAACCATACCTTGAAGTTACACTTTGTTATAAATTCGACGACAAAAGTAATATATTTTTTTGTTATAGCCTATATAACTACTCAATTAAATTCAAAAAATCGTCTTCCGACATCATTTGAATACCTAATTTCTTTGCTTTCTCGAGTTTCGAAGGTCCCATGTTTTCGCCGCACAGAATGAAACTTGTCTTAGACGAGATGCTTCCGACATTCTTTCCGCCGTGAAGTTCAATCATCTGTTTGTATTCGTCGCGTGAATGTTTTGCAAAAACGCCGCTGATTACGATGCTCTTGCCCTCGAGTTTGTTAGATGCGCCTTCCTGCGCCTGAGTTGATATCTCCATTTGAACGCCGTACATTCTCAGACGTTCGATAATCTCGATATTGCGCTGGTCGCGGAAATATCTGATTACGCTTTCGGCTATGGCAACGCCGATGCCTTCGATGTCTGTTAGTTCTTCGAGAGTGGCTTTCTGAAGTGCGTCGATGCTCTTGAAATGCCGTGCAAGAATCTTGGCTATGCTCTCTCCCACAAATCTGATGCCCAAGGCGAACAATACTCGTTCGAAAGGAACGTTGCAACTCTCGCGGATGCTTCTTACAATCTTGTTTGCACTTCGGATTTTGTTGCCGTCGAAGCCCATAATCTGCTTCACCTCTATTAGATACAGATCGGCAACATTGTGGATTAGTCCGCGCTTGTAGTAATCGTCCACGGTTTCAGGACCGAGGCTGTCGATATTCATAGCCTTTCGGCTTATGTAATGCTCTATCCTACCCTTAATCTGAGGCGGACAAGCCACGTCGTTTGGGCAATAGTGAGCCGCTTCGCCCTCGTATCTCACAAGTTCCGCGCCACATTCGGGGCATCGGGTTATGAATTTTATCGGGTTGCTTTCGGGTTCTCTTCGGGTTTCATCAACGCCAACGACCTTCGGAATAATCTCACCACCCTTCTCGACATAGACATAGTCGTGCTCGTGCAATCCGAGTTCTGCTATGACGTCGGCGTTGTGGAGCGATGCACGCTGAACGGTCGTTCCTGCAAGTTGAACCGGTTCCATCACGGCAACCGGAGTTATCGCGCCTGTGCGTCCCACCTGATAGATGACATCTTTAAGCAGAGTACATTCGCGTTCGGCCTTGAATTTGTATGCTATTGCCCATCTTGGCGACTTTGCAGTCATGCCCAGATGACGTTGTTGTCTTGTTGAATTGACTTTCAGAACGATGCCGTCGGTTGCAACCGGAAGATTCTTTCTCTCCTCGTCCCAATAGTTTATGAAGTCGAAAACCTCCTCGATGGTCTTTACTTTCTTCATTCCCTTAGAGATTTTGAAGCCCCATTTTGCGGCTTCTTCCAGATTCTCGAAATGTCCGTCTGCCGGGATTTCCTCGCCAAGAAGATAGTAGAGATAAGCATCGAGTCTGCGCGATGCCACGAGTGCCGAATTGAGCGATTTAAGCGTGCCCGAAGCGGCGTTTCGCGGATTGGCAAAGAGTTGTTCGCCGTTTTTCTCGCGCTCGGCATTAAGTTCGTCGAACACCTTCCACGGCATCAGAATTTCGCCCCTTATTTCAAACTCGTGCGGATAGCCGCCGTTTGTCAGTTGCAAGGGTATGCTCTTGATAGTCTTCACGTTGTTCGTAACATCATCGCCCTGCGTTCCGTCGCCACGCGTAACGGCTCTTACAAGTCTGCCATCAACATAGGTAAGCGAGATTGAAAGTCCGTCGTACTTCATCTCGCAGCAGATTTCAAAGTCCTCGCCTTCGAGTCCGCTCTTTACTCGGGCAAACCATTCTGCTACTTCCTGCTGATTGTAGGTGTTGGCAAGCGAAAGCATCGGATATTTGTGAGTTACCTGAGTGAACTCGGTGTTGATGTCGCTTCCAACTCTTTGCGTTGGCGAGTTTGGGTCGAAAAATTCGGGATGAAGGTTCTCCAAATCCTGAAGTTCGCGCATCAGATGGTCGAACTCCTCATCGCCAATTACGGGCGCATTGAGCACATAATAGTTATAGTTATGCTGATGCAACTCTCTTCGGAGTTGCTCAATTCTTTCTTTTGCTTCCATAGTGCAAAGATAATAAATATTGACAAACAGAAATGTTTTTTTGAAATATTTACTTTCTTGCCTCGTTGCTTTCTGCAACTATTGCGCTTCTACCGGCAGAATGTCTTTCTTGCCGTTGTTGCGCCATTTCATGTTCTTGCCGTTCTGATTTGTGCCGAATTTCTCCTCGGTACAGTTGTTGTTCTCGATAACGAAACCGTCTGTTGCCTCGTCGCAATAGATGTAGAAGACTCTGTCGTTTGTGGCATAAGGCGCAGCACCGTATTCTTTTATTATATTGTTGCTGATGACCGAGTTAGGCTGATTACTAAGCGTGTAGATTCCGCCGGCATCGTGCAGCTGTTCGGCAAACAGTTTTATGATGTTATTGGTGATGCGGTTGTTCTTCATGTCCGATTTCAAAGCCGTCCAGCCCCAGCCAACGCAGATTCCGCTCCAGTTGCAATGGTTTATCGTGTTGCTGTCTATGTTGATGTCAGAAACATAACCGGCATTTATCGCCGCGCATCCCCAATCCTCGCCAGTCGCGCTGACTATCAGATTGTCTTTTATCGTTATTCCTGAGCAGATTTCGCCGGCGTTTGCGGCTTTGTACGGAACGTGAGTCTCGAATCCGCCCGACGGAAATGCTCCGACCATGATTGCCGTTCCGCCGATGCTTTCGAAGATGCAATTTTGGACGGTGGAATTCTTGCATCCCCACTCAAAGTCGATGGCGGTAGAGGCCATATAGTTGAAGTTGCAATTGCTGAATGTCACGTTGTTTGCCCCTCTCACCGAGATTGCGGTTCCCGGACGGCAAATCCACGCTTGGTTTTCGAGCGATGCCTTTTCTGGCAATCCCGGGACTTCGAGTTTGTAGGCATCAACAATCGGGAATCCACCTTGCAGAGTAACGTTTCCGAAGTAACTTGGACGAAGCCATGCCGTATGGGCAAACGTCACGTTCTTGAAGACGATGTTGCTGACTTGACGAGAAAGCGTTCCGTCGATTTTTATAAGCGTCTGCAACGCTGGAGCGACAAGCCCCTCGGGACATACATCTGCGCTCTCGCTCGTCTTTTTAAACAGTTTTTTTCCGAAGAAAGGCTCGGCGCAATAGTATATTTTGTGAGTAGATCGGTCTTGATACCATTCGCCCGGCTCATCAACCAGACACAAGCCATTGTTCAGACTAAAGGCAGAACTTCCGTTTTCTCCGCCAACAACCGGTTGCGGCCACGGATGTTCAAATTCAATTCTGCTTTCCGGCTCGTGAAATGATACGCGAGTCTTCTCACCCTCGACAATCATGTCCTTAATGCGTAGGGTTGCCGTTGCCCACCGCTGAACGATGTGCATCTCTATCTGCTTTTCTTTTTTCAAATCCTCGATATTTGCCGGAGTCGGAATCACGATTTCACGCTTCTCCTTGTCAAAATCGATAATTCTGTCGTACGTTCCGTCGTTCTGAATGTTTGATGCCCGGTTTATTCCCAGTCTGGCATAGTAAAGTTGCCTTATCTCGAGCGGATGAGTGCCTACAATCGGGGCATCAAACTCGTAGATATTCCCTTTTCTTTCGCCTTTTTTCAACTCAATTCCGCCGCTAATCCACGAGCCATCTCCGTCTACTATTGTGGGTGAATTTGGTGTGCCGCTGTCTTCTGAACGTATAAACAACGGTTCTGAAAGATAATGTATTCCCTTGCGCAGATGAATGGTTATGCCGTTGTTTGCCCCCGGCAACTTCAGCCTGCGCCATTCTCTTGCAATTCTAAATGCTTGTGCCAATGATTTTACTGGCTCATTAAAAGTGCCGTTTGCTTTGTCGTTTCCATTGGTTGCATCAACATAAATATCTCCGGCGGAAATGGAATTAAAAGAGATAAACAGACAACAAATCGATACGAATATACGTTTTAAATGAAGCCTTTTCATAATTTTACAAGTATTTGATTTACAAATATAATTATTTTGCACTATCTTTGCACAGAAATATGAAGATTTTTTTTTATATATGTTTTTTTTGTGCCCTTGCGCCAGTCTCTGCAGCGGCACAAAGTTTGTTGAATAGTGACGGAACAGTCGTCACAGATCAGTATGGTGAACGAGTTGACAACGGAGACAGCCTTCGTCACGACGATGACAAAGTTGTTCCTGTTGATGTGAGGCAGTGGACTATCGACCGTCGTTTTGGCGACAGAACAGCTGTCGATGCCGACACCGCCCGAATAAACTTCTACAATACGGTCTTCCCCGAGGGGATGACGGGACACTACAACCATATCGGAACGCTCGGCTCTCCGCGCATTTCGCGCATCTACATGGAACGAGAGCATAACACCAATATGTTCTTCACCGACCCGCTCGACTTCTTCATGACAAAGCCGACAAACTATTTGTTTTCTGATACGAAATCGCCATATACCAATATAACCTATCATAGTGCAGGCGATAAGAACGATGGCGACGACTGGCTCACTATAAAGTTTGCCACAAGCGCAAATAAATATTGGGGCGGCGGATTCAAGTTCGATTATCTGTACTCGCGAGGCTTCTATGTAAGTCAGTCATCATCATATATGAATGGTTCTTTGCATCTCTATCATCTTGGCGACAAGTATCAGATGCAGTTTCTTTACAGTCATAATCACATGAAAATGGCTGAGAATGGCGGACTTACCGACGATTATTACATCATCGACCCTTCGCGTTTTTCAAGGTCGTACAATAGTACTGATATTCCTACATATTTGGAACGAAACTTGTGGCAGAGAAACGATAACAACCTTATTTTTCTGACTCATCGATACAACCTCGGATTTCATCGCGAGGTTGGCGACTCGGTAGAGAAAAAACTTGAGTTCGTACCAGTTACGAGCTTTATTCATACGCTCGACATTCAGAATAACGACCACGTTTTGGTTGGCGGCAATATTCCAGCAAACTTCATAGATAGCATTTATAATCCGAGCAAACTTTTAGGCAACGACATCAACGACAAGGCAAAGACTCTGCTCGTTAAGAATACGTTTGCCATCAGTCTTCTCGAAGGATTCAATAAATATGCCGTGGCAGGAATAAAGGCTTTCATCTCACACGAGTTCCGCAGGTTCGGCTATCAGACTTGGAGACAGACGAAAAGCGTTGAATATCTGTTCTCTGACTACATGGCAGATCATGTGTACGAATCGTACATCGACCCTACGATGAAATATGACACCCAGAACGATGTGAGAATAGGCGGTCAGTTGGTACGTGCACATGGCGAGCACGTAAACTACAATGTTACAGGCGAATATGCCATTACAGGCGATAACTTCGGCGAGTATAACCTCAATGGAAATGCCGATTTGAACGTGAAGGTTCTGAACGATACGCTCGGACTTCATGTCAGCGGACTTATCGATAACTTTGCGCCGTCGTATTACATGACGACGTTCAGCTCGCGCCTGAAATCGTGGGGAACAAGCAGAGATGCCAAGTTCTCGCTCGAGAATATGACGAGAATGCGTTTGCAGGGAACTTTGTCGTCTGAGCGCACTCGCACCCGTCTGACAGCCGCTGTTGAGAACATCAAAAACTATGCTTATTTCTACAACGACAGCAATACGCAGCGCGACAACAATGGTCTGATTACCGCCTACAACAACAGCGTTGCCGTTGGACAGTACGACAAAAATATTCAGATTGTGAGTGCAAAACTCGAACAGAATTTCAAGCTCGGAGTGTTCCATCTCGACAACGAAGTAACGTATCAGTACACAAAAGACGACAATATTATTCCGCTGCCATCGTGGAATTTCTATCATAATTTTTATGTTGACGTAGCCTTGTCGCACAAGGTTCTGAAGTTGCAGATGGGCGTCGATTTGAAGTATTTCACAAAGTATTATGCTCCTGAATATTCGCCAATCGTCGGCCAGTATATGAACCAGAGCCAGAACGAGGCAGACAGGGTTAAAATCGGCGGATTTCCGTTTGCAAACGCCTACATGAACTTCTTCCTGAAGCGTCTGCGCTTCTATGTAACATACACCAACCTCTTCGAAGGTTCAGGCAACTCGATGAACTTTACCGTTCCTCACTACGCTATGAACCCAAGCATGCTGAGGTTCGGTCTTTCTTGGAACTTCTATGATTGATATCGAAAAAATCCGAAAGCACAAGAAGGCGATAAAGATTGCGCTGCTATGTGCCGTTGTACTTGCCTTTGCAGGAGTATTCCTTTTTGTGCAGAGAATTGCGCTGAACCGTGATTATGCACGCATTCAGAGAGCCGGCACGTTGAAAGTAACGTGCGAGTATGCCGACGGAGTTTTCTTCTCTGGCGAGAACGGCGAATCGGGCTTTCACTACGAGTTGATAAAGGAATTTGCCGAGAGCCACGACCTTACGCTGAGCATCAATGCCTCGAGTTCGTACGAGCAGATGTACAAGCAACTGAAAGAAGGTGCGTGCGACCTCATCGCCTCGCCTATCCCGATGGTTGAGACATCTGAGAAAGATTCGATTTTCGTGCTTACGAATCCGGTGTGCATAAACAGTCTTGTGCTGGTTCAGAGGGCTTTCAATCCTGACGATTCGACAAAATACGTAAAAAGCGCGATGGAACTAGAAAACAGAACGCTCTACATTCCGAAAAGTTCGCCTTACATAATGCGACTCGAAAATCTGCAAGATGAAATCGGTGCCAACGTAAATATCGGCAGAATAAACAAATACGGAACGGAACAACTTCTTGCCCTTGTGGCCCACGATGATATCGACTACACCGTTTGCGATGCGAATATCGCTCGGCAATATTCAGCCGACTATCCTCAACTTGATTTTAGCAAAAAACTGAGTTTCAATCAGTTCTATTCGTGGGCGGTACACAAGTCGAGCACGGGCCTGCTCAGAGAACTTAACGAATGGCTCGACAAGTACAAAAAGACTGACGAGTACCGGGAACTTCTGAAAAAATACGGCTTCACGGTTGTGGAATAAGACATTTTTTTAAGGGTTACGCTTCTTTTTTAGCCGTAACCTTTTATTTTGACCGGAAAATAAGGCACATAGAGATATGCCACCTAATTATAATTGAGTTTTTTTTAGTAACTTTGCGAGCTCTTAAAAAGACAAAACACAATACACTTATTATATGAGATTTATTTTTTTGATTATTACCTCCCTCATGGCGATGACTGTGTTTGGTCAGGATGCACACATTTTAGGTCATGTGTCAGATGAGCAGGGAGAATGTATGCGTTACGTCACCGTTAAATTGAAGGGGACATCAATCGGCACAATATCAGACGAAACAGGACATTATTTTCTGAAAGACATTCCTATAGGACAGCAGACCGTCGTGTTCTCGTACATGGGTTACATTACAGAAGAACGCACCGTGAATCTGAAGAAAGACCAGATGCTTGAACTGAACATAAAGATGCGTGAGGAATCATTCTTGGTCGAAAACGTTGTGGTTACAGCAAACAAATATCAGACTAAAAGCAAGGAGGCTGCAAGCATCGTAAACGTGGTATCGCCTGTTCTATTCGAGATGACCAATGCGCATAGCATGGCTGACGTTCTGAACTATCAGACTGGCTTGAGAGTTGAACAGACTTGCTCGAACTGCGGATTGCCACAACTACGCATAAACGGTCTTGAAGGCCAGTATTCGCAGATTCTGATGGATTCGCGTCCTATCTTCTCATCGCTTGCATCGGTCTACGGACTTGAGCAGATTCCGGCAGGAATGGTTGACCGCGTTGAGATTATCCGCGGAGGCGGTTCGGCTCTTTACGGCGCAAATGCCATCGGTGGAGTTGTGAACATCATCACAAAAGAGCCTACGCGCAACTTCGTAAACGTGCAACACAACTCGTCGCTTGTGGGCAAAGACAGTTACGACATCAACACTGCTTTCAACGCATCGGTAATTACCGACAACAGCAATATGGGTCTGTTTGTGTTCGGTGTTCAGCGCAATCGCAAGCAGTACGACCATAACGGCGACGGATTCTCGAATATTCCATTGCTTAACAGCACTACGGCAGGACTCAGAAGTTTCTTCAAGACATCTGATTATGCAAAAATCACAGCCGAATATCATCATGTCGGCGAATATCGAAGAGGCGGATGCAACATCGACCTTCCCGCTCATGAGACAGACCTTGCCGAGCAGTTGCGACACAATATCGATGCTGGTTCGCTGCGATGGGACTATTATTCGCCAGACGACCGTCATTATCTGTCTCTCTATAGCAGTCTTCAGCACATAGGTCGCGAAAGTTACTTCGGAACAAACAAGAATCTTGACGCCTACGGAAGCACACAAGACTTCACGGCAGTTGGCGGAACGCAATATCGCTATTCGTATCCTTTCATAAAAGGACTGAAAGGCGATATCAGCGCAGGACTCGAATACACTTTCAATCATCTGCACGACCGTATCCTTGGCTACGGACGCGACATGAGACAAGACGTAAAGATTGCAGGCGGATATCTTCAGAATGAATGGAAAAACCAGCAGATAAGCATCCTTATGGGTGCACGAATAGAGAAGCACAACATGCTTCATAACGTGGTGCTGTCGCCAAGAGCCAACATCAGATACACTCCTGTCGAAGATATGATTTTCCGCGTTTCGTACGCAAGCGGATACAGAGCACCACAGGCATACGACGAGGATTTGCACGTCGGAGCCGTGGGCGGAGAGGTTTCTCTCATCAGCATCGACCCAAATCTGAAGCCTGAATATTCGCACAGCATCAGCGGTAGCGCAGACCTTTATCATCATTTCGGAAAGTGGGACACAAACCTTACTATTGAAGGCTTCTACACCCGTTTGAACGATGTCTTTGCCTTGACTGAAAACGGTCACGACGAGAAGGGAAATCTGCTTCTCACTCGCGTAAACTCGGCAGGAGCATACGTTGGCGGCATAAACATCGAAGGAAAAGTTGGCTATCGCAAGACTTTCATGCTTCAGGGAGGTGTAACTTTGCAGAGAAGCCGCTATCTTGCCGATTTCACGTGGAGCAACAATCCGAACATAAAGCCGCAGCGCAGAATGTTCCGCACTCCAGACAAATACGGTTATTTCCTTGTCAGATACAGCCCTATTCACCCGCTCTCGTTCACGGTTGACGGAAAGGTTACTGGCGACATGCTTGTGCAGCATATGGCTGGATATATTGCTGAGGACGAAGAAGTGCAGTCCGAAAGTTTCTTCGAGATGGGTGCAAAGATTTCATACGAAGTTCATCTTTACAAGCACTACACTCTTGAGTTCAGCACGGGAGTAAAAAATATGTTCAACCAGTATCAGAAAGACTTAGACAGAGGCATGGATAAGGATGCCGGATACATCTACGGTCCTGCCCTTCCAAGAACATTCTACCTTGGTTTTAACTTGAAGATTTAAGTCTTATTCAGAAATAAAAAAGTCGGATTCCAAAAAATAAAGGAACCCGACTTTTTTGTTTATCGTTGCAACGTGATGCCCATTAAACCGGCAACCACGTTATTGCTAAGTGTTCGTAATCTGATGTATTTCAGTCGCTTCGATTTATCCAGCGGAACATCAAGAAGAATTCCTGCGCCGCCGTCAATCATAACCTGAGCACCTTTTGCGCCAAATTCGTTTTGCAGATTGTTGCTAACTTTTCCACTCTTCAGACAGAGACGGTATTGTGACTCGGCATTTCGGTTGAATGCCAGTCCGTCCTCGTAGAACGCCTGCTCTATCGGAGCCCAGTTTACAGGGCTGTAGAGTGGATATTTCTGTATCGTCCCATCGGTATAAAGAAACTCCACAACGGCATTGTTAATGTTACATTGCATCGGATTTGTAGAGCCTGCCATCATCAGATATGCGTGCGATGCGCTTCCGCCGACACTAATCAGCGCTTCGTCGGGATAATTATCGAACAACGAGGTGTAGACAATATTGTTTCCTTCCTTCGGAGAAAGCCATTTTATGCCGTTTGGCGCAGTAAATATGCTATCATTTATCGCCTTGCGCAGACCGCTGTCGTCGATGTTTACAGTATCTTTAGGGTGACACCATTCCGAATATCCGTGGATAGGAATCGTAAGCGTGGTATAAGGCGAGCGAGGCGATTCGTACCTATTTCTGAATATGTCGGTTACCTTTGCGTTAAAGTGCTTGCTGATGTCGATAGGCTCGAGCGCATCAACGTTGATATCGCTGAATTGGCCGGCTATAAGCGACGATTTGTCTCGCTCGCTCTCGTCGAGTGCAGTAGAAATCCACCACGCTCTATTTTCCTGCTGAAGAAGAGCCAAGCCCGTGTTCACTCTCACGACTTTTGCCTTGCTCTTGCTAATCTTGCTGCCATTGCCTTTCAACTCGATACTTACCTTCTGTCCTGCTTTTGCCAGCAGTTTGAATATTACGTGAGGCATGTCGAAACTCTCGTTGTCGCACCGGTAATCAAGAATCTGACAGCCGTTTTTGATGTCGAACTTTGTGTATCTTGCAGGAATTCTTAGCGTTACGGTATCGACATTTGCAAAGTTATGCTTTATCTCGTACTTGTCCGATGTTCCCTCGCGTTTGAAACTGTAGAAGATGTCGGGCGTGGTGATGTCGGCGTTTGCCCAATCTTTCGGGAATCCCGGGTTTATAGTCAGTCTGCGATGTAAAGCATCTGGCTTTATGCCGAAAAGTCCCTGAACAACCAAGCGCGATGCTACTCCTACTGGGTCGCCGAAATCGCGGTAGCACTCGCCTCGAGCGGCGTCGTAATGACTTATCTGACCGATGTTTCCGGGACTGCAGCCCATGTACATTCCGTCGAGAATGCAGCTCTTCATCAGTTTGAAGCCAGCCTCCTTGTTGCCAGCCTGAAAGAATGCGAGAGCAGTGTGCATAACCTCGGCAAAAGCCACGTTATTCACGCTCCAGTCATACGGCATCCAGTTTGACGACGAGATTGTGGCATAATCGCCGGCGTTAATCATCTCATCATCCTTCGTAATTCCGCTAGATTTTATTGGAACATGCGGAATATTGTTTGTTACATATTCGGTTGCACGATAAGCCTGATGCGGCGTTGCGATGTCGCTGTCTATGGCGTGATAAACTGTCCAGACAGCAGGCGCGTCGTGCTGACGTTTCAAGCCCATGTTGTCGTTGTATTCTGCCCATACGCCGCGGTCGTTCATCCACAGTTTGCTGTTTATCGCCTTCAGAATTTCCTCTGCCTCGGTACGGTATGGAGTCGCGTCCTCACCTATTAGTTCGGCAATTTCGGCTGCCATCTTGTTGGCTCGATAATTATATGCTGTTGAGTGAGTTACGTCACCACTATCGTAATAGAGACCGTCGCTTGCCCAGATGCACGCGTATGCATCGTAAAGATGATTGTTGTCGGGGTCGAAGTTTCGTTTTTCCCATGCCAGATGCAGCTTAAGTTTTTGCCACATCTCTCGCGCAAAATTGAGGTCGCCAGTCCAGTTAAGATGCCACAGAAGTTCGTCTATGTAGCACAGATTCATGTCGTAGTGATTCATGTTGTCAGCCTTGTTCGGATAGCGGCAGATGTAGCCGTTGCTATACATCGGCGAACCCCATTTCTTCTCGGCACGCGCAGAATTTAGAGCAGCATCTTGCATCGGATGACTGAATTTCTGCTCAATATTTGTAACCATGCTTTCGGCATAGTTGCTGAAATGCGTTCTTGCGCGGTCGTGCCAGCCAAGAAAGTCGCCCGAATAACCCGCTCTCCACCCCGGAAGTTGAACACGCCATCCCACAGCCCCGTGCAACCACACTTTTTCATCCCAAATACCGTCGGCAGCAGATGTAAGGACGCCGCCAAGAGTGTTAAGAAATTTATCTGGAGTATTTATAACTACTTGATTAGCAAGATGGTTGCTTTGTAACTGAGTAACGGCAAAGAGCGTTTTCCCATCGTTAAGAGGCATCTTTGCAACCGAACCATCGTTATATCTTATATATATTTCCTTTTCTGGCTTTATCTCGGTTGTCATTAGCGGTTCGTGCTCCTTCGAAGCCTCAAAAAAGTTGGGCGTGGTTTCTACGCCCATGTCGCCATTTCGGTAAAGATGTTTCGCCTCAATCATCGAAACGACACAGCTTATATGCGAGCCTTCGGGCATTTTGTTGCAGACAATCCGCCAGATAGCCTCGTCGTTGTCGTAACAGCACATAGCCGTCATGTCAATATCGATTCCGAGCGATGAGTTTCTTATGTAATATTTTCTCTGTCCGGGAAAGTAGTATGCTGTACAAAGTTCCAGTTCGTCGAAGTTCAGCCTCTTGCCGTCTGCCAGATGCAAAAAGAACCGGATGTTTCTTTTTTCTTTTTTTGTGAAGGTGGCAAACACAGGCCGGTCGCTTGTCTCGAGTCTGAAATCGGAGTGTCCGCCATATAGAGCGCGAGTGTATCTGTTTTTTCCGTTATAAGAGGCAAATCCTCTGCCTTCTGGAAAATACTGAAGACTTCGCTCAGCCCTTTGTGCATATATATCAGATGATGACGCTAAAGTTAATAAGAATGTTAGTGTGTATCCAAATCTGTTTATCCTCATGTACTTTTTAATGTTTACTGTTCTTAAAATCCGTTGGCGTCTGCCCAGTAAACCGCTTGAAGTTGCTCAAAAACAGTTCGGGAGACGGGAATCCCAACTCATAAGCCACCTCCTTTGCCGTAAGTCTTTCTTCTGCAAGCAGTTTTTGGGCTTTTTTAATCTTCAAAGCGGCGAAATATTTGGCAGGCGATTCGCCGGTAATCAGTTTAAATTCCTTTCTGAACCACGAATAACTTACGCCAAGTTCTCTCGAAAGCACGTCCCAGTCTATCATTTCAGAGATGTGCTCGTTCATGTAAATCTTGCTCTGCTCAATTTTCTGCTTTGTCGAGAAACTAACGTCGTCGGTATTGTCGGCTGCGATGAACAGCAATCCGAAGATGTGGAACGTAATTCCCACAAGACAGTCCTGAAAATGCGAGAACTTGTTCTCTGCCATCGACAAGGCATTCAGAAACAACTGAATTATTTCAGAATTCAGACCAATGTTGAAGCAGCAGTTCTTCTGTTCGGGATATGTTCTTTTAATCAGATTGAAGAAGAAATCGCCCTCGAATCCGATGAAATATTCCTTCCATCCGGTTTTCTGAAGCGGATAATAGGTATGCCGCTGTCCGGGATAAAGCAGGATGATTGTACCTTTCTTAATGTGTATCTCCTCGCAATCGGGGTCGTCGAGATTTGGAATAAAGATGCCCTCTCCGTCGGTTATGTACACAAGCTGATACTCGTTGAGCACTCTGCCCTTCTTCACGCTGAACAGATAACTTGCGGGATGTTCGCTAACCGGATAGTTGCTTCCGGCAGGAATCTCCTGAAAGCCGACGGTATTTATCCACGCACCAAGTCTCTTCTCATCGTCGTGGTTTGTCAGATAAAAATAATTCGATTTAATAGTACACATTATAGTTAGCAGTACAAGTTTTTAATGATATAGAGTGCCACAAAGATACGAATTGTTTTGAATAAAAACAAGAAAACAAAAGAAAAAGGCAGACGTTATGCGCGTCTGCCTCATGATGTTATCGTTGTTAAACGAATATTAGTTGTTGATAAGAGCCTCGTACTCCTTAGTCTTAG
>Ga0256405_10005691_pt1 | contig 21053 bp, 21 predicted proteins | sample RumenRJG_02DNA_FD_189096 | JGI IMG/M metagenome (GOLD analysis project Ga0256405, IMG submission 189096) | Bovine rumen microbial communities from Lethbridge, Alberta, Canada - RJG_02 | ecosystem: Host-associated > Mammals > Digestive system > Stomach > Rumen | place: Canada: Alberta... | reverse complement strand
CTCCCTGGATCTGCAGGACGGGTTTGATGCGCAGCAGCGTTCCCAGCGCGGCGGCTGCAGGCGTCACTCTTCCGCCCTTCTTGAGATATTTCAGGGTCGGTACATAGATGTAGATGGACGAATCGAATTTTGTTTTCTCCAGGTACTCTTTGATCCCGGCTGCGTCATAGCCCAGCTCCGCAAGCCTGACCGCGTCAAGGACCGACTGTCTCTGTGTGACAGAGATCCTCTGGTTGTCCACGACCTGTACCCGTCCGTCATAATCCTCCGCCAGAGTCTTCGCTGTGGCGCAGGAACTGGACAGTCCGCTGGACATCGGGATATATACCACTTCATCATAGTCCTTCAGAAGACTGTCCCAGCGGTCCAGGACCTCTCCGACGACGGGCATGGATGTGTGGATCTCAGCATCATCCTCAAGGTGTCTGTAGAATTCCTCCTGGGTGAGGGTGATGTCTTCATAGAACAATTTGTCGTTGATATAAAACGGCATCGGCAGCACGGATATTCCCAGTGCCTTTGCGCAATTCTGCGTGATCCCGCTGTTGCTGTCAGTAAGGACCGCGACACTCTTTCCCATACTCATTTCTCCATCTGCACAAAGTGCTGTGAATCCCGCCTGTGGCAGGAACAACTAATACCTGTCTGCCTGCGCCGGCATTTTCCGGACCCGGCTCTGAGCCAGTCTGGCAGAATTGCTGATATTCTATCAGAAAATGAATTCGAGCGCTACCAAGAGCGCCCGAATTATGTCATGCAATTATAAAATAAATATCATTTCGGCCTGCTTATCCGACCATGAGTACAAACTTGCGTGCTTCCCGCTCAGAATTGACGCACTCGATCTTCGCCCCGAGTCCTCTCAGCTTCTGATCGAAGTTCTCATATCCTCTCTGGATATAGATGATATCATCGATCATGGTAATGCCTTCCGCCGCAAGTCCCGCGATCACAAGTGCCGCACCGGCTCTCAGGTCAGGCGCGCTGACGCGGGCTCCGGTGAGTTTTTCCACTCCGGAGATCACAGCCGTATTGCCTTCTACCTTGGAGACTGCGCCCATGCGTGCCAGCTCATCCAGATATTTGAACCGGTTCTCGAAGATGCTCTCCGTCACGATGCTCGTTCCCTCGGCCATGGACAGCGCGACTCCGATCTGGGGCTGCATATCTGTCGGGTATCCGGGATACGGGAGCGTCTTCACATTTGCGCAGGAAAGTCTCGCGGGTGCTTTTACGCGAACTGCCGTGTCATATTCCTCAATATCGCAGCCGATTTCAAGAAGCTTCGAGATCGTAGCCTCAAGATGCTTGGGAATGACATTCTTGACAAGAACGTCGCCGCCGGTACATGCCGCCGCGAACATATAGGTTCCTGCCTCGATCTGGTCCGGAATGATAGAGTACTCCGTCGCGTGCAGTTTCTCCACGCCGACGATACGGATCACGTCCGTACCTGCGCCCTTGATGTTGGCGCCCATGCTGTTCAGGAAGTTGGCCACGTCGACAACGTGGGGTTCCTTGGCACAGTTCTCAATAACGGTTCTTCCCTCTGCCATAGAGGCCGCCATCATGATATTGATCGTGGCACCTACAGATACAGTATCCAGGAAGATGTGACGACCCTTCAGGATCTGCGCATCAGCACAGATGCTTCCGTTCTGGATCGTGACCTTTGCACCCAGCGCCTTGAAGCCCTTCAGATGCAGGTCGATCGGTCTTGAGCCGATATTGCATCCGCCGGGAAGCGGAACTTCCGCTTTCTTGTATTTGCCAAGCAATGCGCCGAGAAGATAGTAACTTGCGCGGATCTTTTTGATGTATTCGTACTCGATATTCACATCGCCTATGTCTGCTCCGCACAGAACAACGCTGTGTCTGTCTCTGCGGTCGACCTTCACGCCGATCTGGATCATAGCCTCAAGCATGACATTGACATCTCTGACGTCCGGAAGATTCTCGATCAGAACCTCTTCATCCGTCATGATCGCTGCGGCAAGAATACCGAGCGCGGCATTCTTAGCGCCGCCGATCTCTACTTCACCGTTCAGCGCAGTGCCGCCTCTGATTATATATTGTTCCATACTTCTTCCTCTTCAGTTACTAATTATTCCGCCGTCCGGATAATCCCTTAATTCACCGGTCAGCGTCTCCCCCTGTAACCGCCCTGCCATATTTCCAAACGGATGCAGAAGCGGAAAAACACTGCTCACACTTCCCTTAAAGCGTAAGCAAAAAGACAAGCTGAAGATGCTCGTCGCCCACATTATACCTTTAATTAATCAATCTGTAAACATTTTTTAAAAACATAGTGTATGACAGCGTTTAAATTCCCTCTGCTCTTCTGTTCCCTGCGAAGATACCAGAAGCCTGATTAAGAAAGACGAAACAGCGCAAATCTGTTATAATCAGACCTGTATATTTATTGCCCGTGTTTCATGCCGGGTCAGAGGGGAGATGATCACTCATATGGAAAAGAAAAGACGCAATAATGAACCAGGCCCTCTTTTTATCGTCGGACTTGTGTTTCTGCTGTTTGGCGGATCCGCCGTCCTGGTCGCCACACTGGCATTTCTGCACGTAGAGGGATACAGTCAGTACGCAGACCCCGACGTCCGTCTGCTGCCGTTCATTTTCATGGGACTGGGGATCGTCTTCCTCATAGTCGGCATACTGTGTTTCGCGATCCGCCACCGCCGCCGCTCACGCAATGAGCAGCTGGTAAAAAACGGCTTCTATGTCACTGCCAGGATTCGTGACATCCATCCCAACGAAAACGTCCGGATCAACGGCCGCTCTCCGTTCGTCCTGGAATGTCACTACAAAGACCCGACGACCGGAAAGACACATATCTTCAAGAGCGAAAACCTCATGTTCTATCCGATCGACGCCAAAGATACCGATATCCGCGTCTACATAGATCCGCAGAATATGGACCACTATTACGTAGACACCAGCAGTCTGACCGACGACATCATAATCCACTGATATTGTGAACAAGTGACAGGCACTTGTTCATGAGCACTTATTCATGCTCAGAAAGCTCCCGTAATCTTTCCAATCTCCGCCGTGCTGTCTGCAAGGTATGTCGCTCCATTTTCCTTCAATTCTTCTTCTGTCCCGTACCCGTAGGTCACCCCGATGGAATCACACCCTGCCTGCGCGGCCCCTATGATGTCAAACCGTGTATCTCCAACCATCACGGCATCCCTGTTTTCAATCCCAAGCTCCTTCAGCGCCCTCTCGATCAGTGCACTTTTCCGGTTGGATCCGTCGCTGGGGTCCGGACCCGCAACGCATGCAAAATATCTGCGCAGATCAAAATGTTCCAGGATCTTCTCTGCCATCACCTGCGGTTTGGAAGTCACGACTGCGCAGAGTATTCCATTTTCTCCAAGAGCCTCAAGCAGCTGCCGCATTCCTTCATAGACCGTCAGGTTGTACGCCTCTCCTGCGCTGTAACACTCTCTGTACAGAACGATCGCACGCTCCGCCTCTTCTTCGCTCATCCCGCAGAAGGTCCGGAAAGAATACAGCAGCGAAGGTCCGACAAATTTTCGCATTGTCTCCTCCGGAAGCTGCTCACAGCCCATCTTCTCCAGCGCATACCGGCAGGAATTCATGATCCCCGGCCCGGAATCATTGATCGTACCGTCAAGGTCAAACAAAACTGCCTTATACTTCGGCATATCTTCCCCTTTCTGAACAAGTGCCTGTCACTCGTGCAAGGTCACTTGCACGAGTGACAGGCACTTGTTCATAGGCTCTTGTTCACACTCAGTTCTTCAGCAGGTGTTCGTCGAGCAGGATGGTGAACGGGCCGTCGTTGACCAGGGAGACTTTCATCTCTGCCCCGAACTCTCCGGTCTGGACACTGTAGCCGGCTTTGCGGCATTCTTCGACTATGTATTCATACAATGCTTCTGCGTGGGCGGGGTTTCCTGCGTCTGTGAAGCTTGGACGGTTGCCTTTGCGGCAGTTTGCATACAATGTAAACTGGGATACCAGGAGGAGTTCTCCTCCGACATCTTTCAGCGACAGGTTGGTTTTTCCCTGTGCATCTTCAAAAATGCGAAGCCCCAGCAGTTTGCGGACGAACAGGTCCGCCGTTTCTCTGGTGTCGCTGTCGCACACGCCGATCAGAACCAGGAACCCCTTCCCGATCTGCCCTGCAGTCCTTCCGTCGATGGTCACTGCTGCTTCAGATACTCTCTGTACTACAAATCTCATATCTCTCCTCTGTGTCGGCGTCCCTCAGGCCTCGCCTTTCAGTTTTACGTACGTTGCCTCATGTCCGACCTTCTCCAGGAACTTTCCGAAGATGTCGGAAGTGTGGAGCTTCAGTGTGGAGGTATTGTTGCACGGATGCGCTCCGATATACGGGTTCTTCTTAAGATCTTCATCTATCAGCAGACGCACATGTTTGTCTGTGTCGTTCATCAGTCCGAGCACACTGGCGCTTCCCTGGCGGCAGTTCATATACTCCCACATATATTCTTCCGGGCCAAATGAAAGTCTTGCCGATCCGATCTGTTTTGTGATCTCTTTCGTCTTAAACGGCTTGTCTCCGGGCATGAGCAGAAGGTAGAAGTTCGTTTTCTGGCGGTTGCACAAAAACAGGTTCTTGCAGATAGGCGCTTTCAGGACCTTTTCAATCTGCAGGCAGTCTTCCATCGTCTCGGCACGGTCGTGATCTGCCCGCTTGAAGGTTATTCCGGCTTTGTTCAGGAATCTGTAGGTTCGCATCTCCTGGTCCGGACGCCCTTCCGGAAGATCCGGTCTGTCATTTGCCTTCTCCGGCGCGCTGTCATAAAGTGTTGTTTTCATAATATTACTCTCCTCTGCTTTCTGTCTGATGAAAATAAAGATCGATCCGGTCTTTCTTCATATCTTCACCGACCAGGATCACTACGTTCTGACCCCTGCCGATATGCTGTGTCCGTATCCCGTCTAGTGTCGCGTTGATCTCCAGCCATTCCCCGTCCTGCGGGACGAATCCTTTGACTCGGAAGACCTTCCCGCACTGCGGGTCACTGAACAGTTTCTGTACTGTCTCCTGCAGCATCTGAGGCGTCAGGTCAAGATTCATATAGTACAGGGAACTGAATCCGCCCTCCCGTACTGCCTGAAGCTTGATGTGATCCTCCATCCTAAAGCCGCACTGCATCAGATCCCTGAAGTCTTCATCCGTCAGGTCTTTCCAGTCCTTCGCGATTACATCCTCCCCGAATCTTCTGCTGCATCCAAACTGCTCCATCGCGCGGTTGATATGCTTTATGGTATTCCCGATCTGTTCCGGTGATGCCTCCTGCGCCCTTGACAGTACGACCTTCCCGGCGTCTGCCAGCTGCGAGACCAGCAGATAATCCGCATCCCTCGACAGACCATCCTCCAGTTTTGCGTCCGCGATGGCGATCACACTCCCGATCTCATACCAGCGGCTGAGGGGTTCTTCATACAGCACGTCAAAAAACTCCTCCGGGTCATAGATCCCGGACGGTTCAACCAGCACCCGGTCAAGACCCTGCATGCCCAGAGCGATGAGTTTTGTCTTGAACCGCCTGCGGTAACAGTCAAGGTCAGCAGCCGCCACCATCTCCGTAGCCGCGCCCTGCTTCTCCAGGTCCTGAAGAAGCAGCATATCCACATTCACAGCGCCGAAGTCATTTTCAATTATACCGGTCTTCAGCCCCTGGTCCAGCAGCCAGCCCGCATACCTTTTCAGAAATGTTGTCTTTCCGGATCCGAGAAATCCGGTGATAAGATCTATCTTCGTCATGTCTGTGCCGCGATCTCCTCCGCAAGTTCATTAAGCTCCAGCCAGCGGTCTTCTTTAGCTGACAGCAGCACCTTAACCTCTTCTTTCTGCCGCGTCAGCTCCTCCAGCTTTGTATACTGAGTAGCACACTCCAGGATCTGTGCATCCAGCTCTTCTATCTTCGTCTCCAGCGCAGCGATCTCTTCATCAATATGTTCGTACTCCTGCTGCTCTTTGTAGGACATCTTTCTCTTGCGGGACGAACTCTTTGACTGTGCGTACTGCTCGGCTGCCGCAAGATTGCGGGATGACGTCTGGGCAGAGCCTGCCGGATGGCTTCTGCTGCCTTCTCCTGCTGACCCTACGGTCTCTTCCTGCTTCTTCTCATAATAGTCCGTAAACCCGCCTTCGTACTGTTTCAGTGCGCCGCCTTCCCCGAAAGCAAAGATGCGGTTCACGATACGGTCGAGGAAGTAACGGTCGTGGGATACGGTGACCACGATTCCAAGAAAATGATCCAGGTAGTCTTCAAAGATCTCCAGCGTCTCGATGTCCAGATCATTCGTCGGCTCATCCAGCAGGAGCACATTGGGCTGCGACATCAGAACAGACAGAAGACAGAGCCTGCGCCGCTCGCCTCCGGAGAGTGCGCTGATCTTCGCCCACTGCATCCTCGGATCAAACAGGAACTTCTCACACATCTGGGACGCAGTGATCAGGCCGTCCGTCGTCCGGACATACTCGCCGGTATTCTTCACATATTCCAGGACTGTCTGTGTCTCATCCGGGACGTCGCTCTCCTGGCGGAAATAACCGATCCGCACGGTCTCGCCGGCGGTCACTTCTCCGCTGTCCGGCTCAAGAATTCCGGCAATGATATTCATCAGTGTCGATTTGCCGCAGCCGTTGGGCCCGATGATCCCGATCCGGTCATCCCGCAGAAAGATATAACTGAAATCATCGATCAGGACCTTCTCTCCGTACGCCTTGCAGATATGGTCAAGTTCCAGAGTCTTTTTCCCCAGCCGGGTGGTCACGGAACTCATGGTCAGCGTACTCTGCTCCAGCCTTCTTCTTGCCTCCCGGGATGCTTCCTGAAGATCCTCAAACCGGTGGATCCTCGCCTGCTGCTTGGTCGTTCTTGCCTGCGCCCCGCGCCGGATCCACGCAAGTTCCGTCCGCATCAGATTCTCTCTTTTATGCTGTGTACTTGCCTCCAGCGCCAGCCGCTCCGCCTTCTTCTCCAGGTAGGTCTCGTAATTCCCCTCATAGGCATACAGGTCTCCCCGGTCAAGTTCTGCGATCTTCGTGGTGACCCGGTCCAGAAAATACCGGTCATGGGTAACCAGGAGCAGTTCCCCCTTAAACCGCAGGAGATAATCCTCCAGCCACAGAATCATCTCCTGGTCCAGATGGTTGGTGGGCTCGTCCAGGATCAGAAGTTCCGCTCCCGAGAGCAGTGTCTGAACCAGAGCTACCCGCTTGCGCTGTCCGCCTGAGAGCTCATCCATCCGGGCGCTGTGGTCCGTCATCTCCAGACGGTTCAGCATGGAACGTGCCTGTGCCTCCTCCTCCGATCCCGGGGTCCTTCCCGGCATAACTGCGTCCAGCACGGTCGTATTCTCCGGAAATTCCGGATTCTGGCCAAGATAAGCGATGGTGACGTCTCTTCCGGAGATGATCCTGCCTTCATCCGGCTCGACGATTCCGGCGACAATCTTCAAAAGTGTAGACTTTCCCGTCCCGTTGACGCCGATCAGGCCGATCCTGTCTCCCGTCTCGATCCCCAGTGTCACGTCACGGAACAGGTCTTTGGTCCCGTATGTTTTTCCTATATGTTCCAGATTCAGACGATTCATTTAATACTACTCTTCTCTGCAAAAGACGGCATCCTGCCCCGGATGCCGTCTGGGCACATTGCTGTATCATTCCAAATAAAACCCCGGTCTGCTCAATCTTTTCAGTCTGTTCAGTCTTTAATGAAATGCTGCAGTTCCCATCCGGAGTTTATGCGCTCCATCAGTTCCGGGATCGGAAGAAGTCCGGACAGAGTGTCATACTGCGTGATGCACATAGATCCGCATCCGGCTGCCACCTTCAGGCAGGTCTGAGGATCCATCCCGTGGCTGAGCGCGTACAAAAAGCCCGCGATCGCAGTGTCCCCGGCGCCGGTTCCCGACAGAATACGGTCCGGTCTGTAGCTGTCCTGGAAGAAATCCCTGTCTCCCCAGCCGATACCGGTGTATACTCCATCCTTCGCCTCTGCCAGTTCCGGCCTGCACTTTCCGGCATGTCTCCGGAATCTGTCGCCGATGGATACCATATGCTCCTCTGAGGAAGAGAGGAAATACATGCCGGCGGCGCCGCATTTGAGAAGCACGCTCCCGCAGCCCATTTCCAGAGCCTTCCTTGCCAGCGGACGGACATCCTCCTCCAGTGACAGTGTCATGCAGATATCCTCTCCGGTCCTGGCCGCTTTCTCCTGCCAGTATTCATAGCGCTCCCTGTCCAGCATGAAACCGAGTTCCTCGATACTGGGAACAAAGAAGTCGACATATGGCAGGGTCTTTTCCAGCAGACCTTCCCAGTCCGCCTTTCCCGATTCCGAACCTGCGTCGGGCATCGCGGTATCCAGGCTGGTGATCAGCCCCGTCTCCTGCATGGACCGGTACATCTTCGCAAGCCTGACGCCGCCGTCCTGGTAAAATGAACGCATCAGTGCCGGATATCCGAAATGAAAATACTGCGCCCCGGCAGCCTCTTCCATATTTAGGTCCTCCGGATAGAAATGATCATTCGCTCCTGCGTCAACCAGGAAGCAGCGGTCATTTCCGGGGACCGATATGACGATCGTATACGACGTTTCGACATCTTTCGATACGATAAAATCAACAGGAGCCCCGCGCTTTTCATAGGCATCGCGGATCATTCGTCCGAAGGAATCATCTCCGACCTTCGCAACCAGCGAGACCTCTGCTCCAAGCACATGGAGAGCCAGGCCCGTGTTGGACACACAGCCTCCCGGTGAAGTCTCAGCAGGGCCAACTTCCCTGAGTTTGCCCGGCCGGATCACATTCTCCAGGGACCTTCCCTGATAGTGCTCTGCGGGAAATGCCGGAGTAACATCGATTGAAATATATCCCGCTGTGATTATCCTGCTCTCAGCCATACTGCGCCCTCACTTTCTGCCGCTGAGCATAGTTTTTTACATCAGTTCTCCAGATCGGCAAGTACTTCCCTGTAGTCGCTCTCATAGGCATGCTGGTTGCTCGATGCCTTCTGGTGCTTACTGATCGCAGCAGCCGTCTTCTTGATCGGCTGGACTGTTCCCGCGCCGGCAACGCATCCGCCCGGACACGCCATGCCCTCCAGCAGATATCCGTTGTACTTGCCGGCTTTCGCGGTCATGAGCATCTTCTTGCACTCGGCAAGCCCGTCAGCCGCAATGACCTTCACGTCACCGCGTTCAGGATACTTTTCCTTTATTACATTGACGACAGCGTTTGCCACACATCCGCTTATTGCAAATGCACGTCCGTCTCCGCTTGCACCGTCCATGGGATCAGTATCCGCCAGCTGCGCAAAGTCTACTTCCTTTGCCTGGAGCATGCCCAGCACTTCTTCGAATGTCAGGACGAAGTCCACTTCCGAGCGGACACTGCGGCGGCTTGCCTCCAGCTTCTTCGCGACGCACGGCCCGATGAATACGACCTTGCACCCCGGATGCTCCTTCTTCAGGAGGCGGGCGGTAAGGACCATAGGTGTAAGCGCCATGGAGATGCATTCAGCCTTGTCCGGAAGCAGTTTCTTGGCAAATGAAGACCATGCCGGACAGCAGGACGTACCCATCCAGGGAAGCTTTGACGGCACTTCCTCCACGAAGTCCCTGGCCTCCTGCAGTGCGCAGAGATCTGCGCCGATGGCAACTTCCACCGCGTCATGGAATCCGATCGCCTTCATGGCGGAGCGGATCTTATGCGGAGTGCACTCCGGCCCGAACTGTCCGGTGATCGCAGGAGCCATGGCGGCATAGACCGGCACACCTTCCTTCATGGCCTGGATGACCTGGAAGATCTGTGCCTTGTCGGCGATCGCGCCGAACGGGCAGTTGGCAAGGCACATTCCGCAGGAAACACATTTCTCCTGATCGATCTCGGCACGCCCGTACTCGTCCGATTTGATGGCTCCGGCACCGCACGCCTTCACGCATGGCCGCTCCTGGCGCAGGATGGCGTGATAGGGACACGCCTCGATGCATTTGCCGCATTTTATGCATTTACTCTGGTCAATGACCGACTTGCCGTCTTTGAAGGAGATCGCCTCCTTCGGGCATACGATCTGGCACGGATGAGACAGGCACCCCTGGCAGGCGTCAGTCACATGCACCACATTGTCGGGGCACTTATGGCACGCGAACTTGATGATGTTGACAAGAGGCGGCTCATAGTACTTCTCCGGGATGATACAATCCTTCGCACCGTCCGAAACAGGCGCGTGTTCATTTGCCTTGCGGACCGGCAGACCCATGGCAAGACGCATCCTCTCATTGACGATCGCCCTCTCGAGGAAGACACTGTCTCTGTAAGTCGACTCCTCACCCGGAATGATGCGGTACGGAATGTGCTCCATCTTCTTGAAGAAATCCGTATCGCTGCTGTCATATTCATAAGACAGCTTTGCTATCTCTGAAAAGACATTCTGCCGGATCGTGTTGATATCTGTGCTGATTCCTCTCATACTGCTCTCCCATATTCAGTCTGATATAATTAAAATAAATACGACAAAATTATAACATGGCGAAGCGTCCCCGCCAAACCATTCTCACCCCTGCAGGCCAAGATATGTCCTCAGGACTTCTAGGCCGGGAAGAGGCACGCAGAACTTCTGATTGTGCTTCATGCACTCGCGCCACGTCTCTTCCAGGTCAAACCATTCCACCGCCTCTACTTCTTCCGTCTGAAGCACAAGGCTCTTCTCATCCACTTCCCTGCGAAGGACATACACAAAAGCGATCTCATTGTCGCGGAACATCCTGTTGTGGAATTCCTTCTCATAGGCGATGGCAAAACGTCCTGCTTTCTCCAGCTCCTCAGGTGCGGCATGAATCCCAAGCTCCTCTCCCAGTTCGCGAAGAGCCGATTCCAGGATGCCGTCGCCCGCCTGGATATGGCCGGCAGAAGAGGTGTCATAACGTCCGGGAAATGAATCCTTGTTCATCGAGCGTTTCTGCAGCAGGACCTGGTACCTTCCGCCCCTCTCCCGGATCACCCAGATATGCGCTGTCCGGTGGCGGATCCCTTCCCGGTGGGCCGTCTTGCGGTCTACAGTCTGTCCGGTCGGATTTCCTTCCGCATCAACTATGTCAAATATCTCCAAGTTCATTTCCTCCCGATCTGTCCAGCCAGTTCATCCCTGTCAGATAATCGATCTTAATTCCCGGCTGCACATTGTGGACAAACACATGAAAACAGACGCCGGTCCCTTCATCCTCCATCGACCAGGCCTCCATCTCTACGCCCCTTGGCACCAGTTCCCTGCCCCTGTAGAAGGGAGTCACCCTGTAAAGTACATGGTCGTCACAGGAGTCCAGATACTTCACGACCTGTACCTCATAAGGCCGCATGCCATCCATGTTGAGGCTGCAGGTTCCCGTGATCAGGTTCTTCTCATTCGCATTCTGGCCGGTCAGTGAATATGCGATCAGATGGCATCTCTGATACAGAAACGGCGGATCAAAAGGGATGATGTCAGGATACATCTCCTGCCTCCAGCCGGAAGGATGTACCATATCGATATTCTCCCTCTCCGCAGCCGGCCTCATACTGTTGTCAAGCTTCGCCCACGCCGCGCGGCACCTGCCAAGCGAATCGAGTTCACTGTAGTGCTCCCCTTCCATATGATCGCGGTCATAGGTTGTGAAACAGGGTATATTGTCATTCAGCTCCACACACAGAGTGCCTTCATATTCCGGGATTGACCCCGGATCAGAATCGGCCATCCCTGCTGAAAATGAGTCGCCCGCGGGGTTTGTCTCTATGGCGGACGGTCCCCTGAGAAACTGTCTCAGAATGCGGTCGGCGTCCTTATAGCGGAAGGCAAGCAGAACAAACAGCGCAAGCGCCGCGATACGTCCCAGATATCCTGCAGCGCTTCTCCTGCGCCGGTATCCGTACCGCCGTCTCTTTGTATAATTCTTCCTGCTTTCTGTCATGTCTTAGCCCGGCTCACCCCGTCACTGCTTTTATTTTCAACCCTCAGAATGTGCCCTCCGGTATGCTGCGATCCGGACTGCATCTTCGATCTCCAGCGAATTCTCTCCCGCCAGAGACTCAAGATGGTGGAGGAATTCATGCCGCAGCACTCTCCACATCTCTTTCTTAATACCCTCTTCGTCAAGGTATCCGTATGCCCGCATAAATGACCCGTAGTACAGCACGACAAAGCGGCCAAGGTGAGGCGTCCTGTGATATTCTCCCATGACCATCAGGTCGTTCTCTTTTGCCGCAGGATGGATAACGACTCCCTCCCTTGCCATGACTCCCCCGTCCAGTTTCCGGAAGAATTCTTCCGGCAGCTGAGAGGCGAGCTCATAGGTCAGTTCTTCAAAACGCTCAAATGTCATCATATTACTGCTCCCGGACTCATCTCCCGGAGACATGCAGATCAAATTCTTCCGGCAGGAACCTCGGGCACACACTTTCCTTGGTGGCAATGACTGAAGCTGCCAGCCTTGTCCCGATCTCACAGGATTCCCTAAGAGTCTTTCCATAGGTCAGGCCTATTGCGACTCCTGCAAAAAACGCGTCGCCTGCCCCCGTAGTATCGATCACTTCCGTTTTCTGGGCAGGGCAGAATCCGGCCTCACCGCCCTGCTGGGCATAGACCGCGCCTCTGTCGCCCAGAGTTATGATCATTCTCGGGATCTGGGCCTGCTCGATCCGGCGGGCAAGTATCTCCTGCAGCTGCTCCGGATCCATCTGCTCATAATCATCCGAAAACAGGATCCCTGCCTCCTGCTCATTGCATACAATGCACCCGGTCTTCTTCAGAAGATCCCTTCTCTCCATCGCAATGGACATGTTGGAGACTACGGCATAGATGGTCTTGCCGTACTTCTCCGCCAGGGTGAATGCCTTCTTGAGGATCGAAGGCTCCATATCGATCTCAACGATCACACTGTCCGAACCCGCGATTATCTCATCGCCCTTTTCATCCAGGATCGCACCGATCTCACTCAGGTCCGGTCTCTTGGAGATCGACCCGACCACATCTCCGTTGTTGTCAAACAGCGCAAGCCAGGTCCCCAGCCCGTCTTCCGTCCGTCTCATATACTCAGTGTTGACCTTGTGATGATTTAATTTCTCTATGACGTCGGTCCCGATACCGCTCTCATCCACAAGGCTGACAAAAGTTGGCTCAAGCTCCACATTGGCGATATCCTCCGCCACATTGCGCGCGACCCCGCCGTGCACCTGCACCACACGCCCGGCGTTCCTTCCGGACGGAATATACTGCGCGATCGGATAACCTTTGATATCGACAAATGCCGCTCCCATAACTACGATGCCTGTTTTTTTCGCCATAACATGTCCCCCCCATAATCAGGTCTGTTAATCTGACTATACCCTGTGCGCACGGAAGTATGCAAGTGGCTTTAATCCATACCGGAAATGAAATATTCTCAGAAAGAAGTATTTTTTATTTGGCAAACAACGAGTTTTGGAGCAGAATAAAGGAAGGACGGGACGCAGTGTCCCGAAGACAACCGGCAGAAACAGTTCTGCAGCTGACAGGAGGTTCCCTATGAAGGTTCTGTGTATCGGACTCGCCGTTATGGATATATCTGCAAGGCCCATCAGCCAGAATTCGGTCTGGCAGGAAAAACAAAGTATTGACGAGATTTCCATCCAGCTGGGCGGAGACGCTGTGAATCAGTGTATCTATCTGAATAAACTGGACATGGAGCCCGGCCTGAACATCTGCATCGGCCCCGACAGTACCGGCGAGATGCTCGTCGGCGCGCTGAAACAGCAGGGGATCGACACCTCGCAGGTCTGCATCCGCAAGGACAGCCGCACCGGCACTTCTCTGGTGATCATCGACGACGCCGGAGAGCGCCGTATCTTCTCCGCAACCGGCGCGGAGCGTCTCCTTCATATGGAAGATCTGCCAAGCCCTCTTCCGGATGGACTGAAGGCAATCTCCCTGGCAAGCCTGTTCGGGCTGGATCACCTGGAGAGGGACGGACTGGACGAATATCTGAAAAATGCAAGGCAGCAGGGCGTCTTTGTGTTTGCAGATACGATCTGGGATAAATTCGGCGTCGGCCTGAAAGGGGTCTCGCACCTGTTCCCGCAGATCGATTACTTCCTTCCAAGCTACTATGAAGCTGCATCACTGATGGGAACCGATACGCCGGAAGACACCGCAGCGGCTCTCCGTAATCTGGGCGTCGGAACGGCGATCATCAAATGCGGCGGCGACGGCGTCTTTGTGGACAGTCCTGAATTCCGCGGACAGATTCCGGCCATGAAGGTAGATCCGCTGGATACCACCGGTGCGGGAGACTGCTTCGTAGCCTGCTTTATCGCTTCCATGCTGAAGGGATATTCCGTAGAAGAAGCCTGCAGGCTCTCCTGCCGCGCTTCTTCCTGGAGCACTCTGTCTCTGGGTGCATCCACTGCAAAACTGAGCTGGGATGTGATCGATTCGCTGGCAAAACAATAATATTTAAAATTAAAGTCTGCCGGAGACTTAACACAGAAGGGGTGTCCCCCACAGCCTGTTAAGGCAGGGGACACCCCTTCTGTGTCAGTCTTACAGCACGAACTTCCGGCAGAATTCCAGGCCGGAGTCGTCCTGCTGCACAAATACGATTCCTTTGTGACCTGCTTTGTCACGGATGTAGGCAATCACTTTGTCCCGCAGATCGCTGTCCATCCCGCGGAACGGTTCGTCCAGAAGCAGAATGTCCGACGGAATGATGCACGCCCGGATCATGACGACCAGTCTGCGCTCAACCGGATCGAGTTCACACACCGGGACAGTCAGCCGCTCCTGCGGCAGAAACTTGCTCAGTTCTTCTCCGGCGACCATCTCCGACAGGCGCTCATTTACCATGGCGACATTCTCAAGCGCGGAGAACTGTTCGCACAGGCGGTCTTCCTGGAACACAACGCCGGCATTCACGCTGGCGTATTTATAGTCACCCAGCAGATTCACGGACCCGCTGTCCGGTTTTTCCAGGCCCAGGATGAGGCGCAGAAGCATGGTCTTGCCGCTGCCTGAAGGGCCTGCGAGAAGCCAGCAGTCCTCCGATCCGATCTCCCAGTTGATATCCTTAAGGACCGCTTTGCCGGCTACGGACTTGCATATATCCTGCAGCTGTATCGTCATCGGTGTGCTCCTCCCTTCTTGCCCTTATACGGTGCGGAGGTATCTGCCGCGCTCTTTTTGCCAAACAGTCTGGACAGTCCCGGCATCTTCGCAGGAAGGATGATGTATTTCATCCTTGCTTTCTTCGGAATATGGAACACTTCTGCCATCTCAAGCAGTTTCGGATCAACTTCTCCCATGATCATGGCTCCTTTCTCAGCTTATTCTCTCACAGAAAACCCTGAGACGTTTCCTGTGAAATGAAAAAACCTGCCGGCACTTTTTTGACGCCGGCAGGTTATGCCCGCCATAAGGTTTTCAGGACCGGCCGTGCGATACGGCGGCTTTCTTACAGATTCTTCTTAAGCCTCAGTATATTCTGCCCGTCCTTGTATTCATATTCAACATTATCCATCGTCTTCTTGGTCATGAAGATCCCCAGGCCTCCGATCCTGCGCTGCGCGGCAGGAAGGCCGATGTCCGGATCCGCTTTTGAGAGCGGATTAAAGGGCACGCCATGATCCATGAACGTGACGATAGCTACCGGCTCATCAGGGACCTCTATGCGAATCGTTGCGTTCCCTTTATCAGGGGCATAGGCATAATTCGCAATATTGACAAAGACTTCTTCCACAGCAATACAGATCTGCATCTGAGCCTTCATACTGCAGCCAGCCTCTTCAAGATGGCTCTCGATAAACCCAATAACCTCAGGGAGTTTTTCCACTGCAGCCTCAATTACCAATTCATCCTGCATGGCCTGCCTCCTTCTGCATACTCAACAACTCCTGAATCCGATCAGTGCGGCATGATTCTCCCTGATTACTCGATGGTCAGCACATCAACAAATCCCGTTACCTCGAAGATCTCCATAACTGTATCATTAACATTGATGACTTTCATGGATCCCTGATTGTTCATGGTTTTCTGAGCGGACAGCAGAACACGCAGGCCTGCGGAAGAGATATACTCAAGTTTCTCAAAATCCATGATCAGTTCGGTCACTCCGTCGAGAGACGACTTCAGTTCCGTTTCCAGTTCCGGCGAAGTAATGGTATCCAGTCTGCCCTCAAGAGCAACTGTGCAGGTTCCGTTTTCTGTCGTCTTATTAATGTTTAACATGTTTATTCCTCCTTCAAACGGCGGCGCCGCCGCCTATTAATCACACATGTCCGATAAATACTATACCATAAGAGCGGCTGTCAAACAATTTTAACATTGCTATTTCCTGCTTTTTTTATATAATACTGATGCCGGGATAAATATTCCTTTCGCCCGGGCTATGGTATACAGATTGACAGCGAAAAAGACAAAACCAGTATGCGAGGGACTGAATAATGAATATAAATGAATATAGTCATCTTCAGCAGGAGATACCGGTTACTGTCCTGAGTGAGGAAGCCAGATCCAAAGACCAGCCTCTGCTTCCCTACCAGCTATTTTTCCTGGACTACCAGCTTTATTCTCCGAATAAAGATATCATGAATATCACCATGTTCTGCAGAATCCCCGCAGGAACTGTCGATGTTCAGGTCCTGAAGGATGCAGTGGACCGGGTATTCCATCATTACGCAGTCTTCTCAACCGTATTCACTTTCAGTGATGACGGCAGCCTGGTGCAGCGCTGCTGCCCGCAGCTTGTTCCGGACATAGAGATCCTTCACTGCACGGAAGAGTACGCACTGGCATACAGGAAGGACGTATTTATAAAGCCTTACCGTCTGATCGATTCCCTGCTCTGGAGGCATAAGATCCTGGTTACGCCCGAAAACATATACCTGCTGACAGATTTTCATCATACCATCTCTGATAAAGGCATGTGCATGTTCGTCTACCGTCAGATTTTTGACGTCATGCGGCACAGGGAACCTTTCCCGGACCATTATTATCTGTATCTGGACGAATATGCCCGGAAAATGAAATCTGAGCGTGCGGCTGAAGATCTTCGCGAGCTGGCCCGTCTGTATCCCGGCACCTGTTCCAGATTTCCGAAACCGGATATGGACTCCCGTGAGAACGAGAACGGTACGTATCTTCTCCCGGCCGCTCATTCCCTGAGCTATTATAAGAATGCGGCAAAACGCCTTGACATCCCGTTCGGCATGGCACTGACCACTGCGGGACTGCTTGCGCTGAGCCGTTATAATCATGAACCGAAGGTGGAGATAGAATGGGTCTACTACGGAAGGCGGGAAGCCTGGAAAAAAGATCTGGCCGGTCTCATGATAGCGGGAATCCCGGCTGCCATGGACTTCAGCGCTCTCACAACACGCCGGCAGATTCTCGATGAAGCCCGCCGGCAGTATGAACTGGGGCATCGTTACAGCGAATACTCCTATGCGCTGCACAACATGTCTCCCACAGTTAACGAATGCATGAAGATCTGTTATCTTCCCGGCAACGATGATCCCGGCAATCTGCCAAAGGGCAGTGATCTTACCGTCTGGCTGGACTCAATGGAAGGAATGCTCTGTCTGGTCCAGATCATCATTATGGAAGCCGGCGCCGACCAGCCGCTGCTCATGAAAGTCACATACCAGGGAACCCGCTATTTCCCGGAGAATATGGAGAGACTGCTCCGTCTGTATCTCCATGCACTCGACGAACTGCTGTCCGAAACATCCGACATGGATGTATCGGATATACAGGAAAAGATCAGTACAGAGTAAAATCTCCCGCAAGCTTCCTGCACTTTGCCAGCAGTCTGCGTCTTCTCTCACTGACTGCTTTGGCATTGATGCCCAGGATCTCACCGATCTCATTATTTTTCATGTTCTGGAAATAGATCATACCGGCAAGTTCTCTCTCTGATTCAGAGAGCAGTGACAGGATCCGGTACACTTCTCTTTCGTCATCTTCCTTCAGGACCTTATACTCATCCTCATAGGACGGCTCCGTATAATTATCTTCATCGTCCAGAGAAACACTCTTCCGGATACTGTTCTTGCGGTAATCGTCGATCAGCGTGTTGCGGGCGATATTCGTCAGCCACGTCCTCACGGAAGCGCGCGAAGGGTCAAAGCGTTCATAATTGGTCATCGCCTTGACAAAGACGTCGCTGACCAGGTCCTCCGCCCGTTCCCGGTGAAGGATCTGACCGTAAATGAAATTATAGATATCCGAGAAGTACTTCTCATATACAATCTCAAAGGATTCTTTAACGGCTGCTGTGCTCATATTGTCAATATCCTCATATCTGCTGCCTTTCCACCATCTCGGCAAACAGGCCTTTCTTTTCCATCAGTTCTTCGTAGGTTCCCTCTTCCAGGACTTTTCCGTCTCCCAGATACAGGATCCTGCCGCAGCTGCGGATCGTCGACAGTCTGTGCGCGATAACGATCCTGGTGCAGTTCAGGCGGTCCAGCGCTTCTGTCACTTTCTTCTGCGCTATATTATCCAGGGCTGAGGTCGCCTCGTCAAATATCAGGATCGACGGCTTCGGCGCAATGGCGCGGGCGATCATCAGCCTCTGTTTCTGTCCTCCGGAGATTCCTCCCTGTCCTTCCGAGATCATCGTATGCATACCCATGGGCATCTCTCTGATATCGTCTGCTATGCAGGCAATCTCCGCCGCCTCCCACGCTTCCTTCATGGTCAGCGAAGGCGCCGAGATGGCAATATTCGCATAGATGCTGTCGTTGAACAGGCCGCCCTGCTGCATGACCGTTCCGATCCGGCGGCGCAGAGACTGCAGGTTGATCTTTTTCAGGTTCCTGCCGTCATAGAAGATACCGCCCTGTTCAGGTTTCTCAAAGCCCAGCAGAAGTCTCATCAGTGTAGACTTTCCGCAGCCGGACGGGCCGACGATGGCGACATACTCTCCCGCCCTGATCTTCATCGACATGTTGTCAATGATCTTGGGACCGTCCTTGACATACCGGAAGGTCACATTGTTCATTTCGATATTTCCCTTGAGACTGGTCAGGACCTGCCCCTGATCGCTTGTCTCCGGAACCGTCTTCAGGATCGGCGAAGCCATATCAAGGACCGGTTTGATCCGGGCAAATACCATGATCACTCCGACCAGCGAGGAGAACGCGCCCATGACCATGCCGTAGGCTGCGTTAAATGACATATAGTCCTTCATAGTGACCGCCCCCGCAAGCGCGATGGCGTACAGGGTGATCATCCCGCCCAGGCGGATCGCCTCATTGATGACCGAATTGATCTTCAGAATCATCGGCGGATTATACTGAAGCTGCGCGGAGCGGTTATAGGAATTCGCCCAGTGCGCGAAGGTTCTCTTCTCTGCGCCCGCCAGCCGTATCTTCTGTATTCCGTTCACAAGAGCATATGAAAGACCCATTGTCTTCGCATCCTGCTCCATGATCTTCTTCTGCCTTGAGGTCTCAAGGATCAGGTTCAGGACCGACATTCCGATCGTCAGGCCTATGATCGCCAGCGAAGGAACGACCAGCACCGGAGCGTACCGGAAGATGTCCGTCACATAGAGCAGCGACACCAGCGAGGTCAGGCCGGAGGACAGTACCGCGCTCACAAGCGCCGAACACAGGGAACTCACTGACTGCATCCTGGAAGAAAGATCACCGGAGCTGTATTCCCTGAAGAAGTACGGCGGCATGGAGAGGACTCTCATCATGGCCGCAGACTCAATGTTCAGGTCCAGCCTTGTCTGGACACAGCTGCTGATCAGCTGCGATCCTGTCGAGATGGTCAGCTGGCTGACCTTGACGCAGATCATGAATACCGCCATGGCCATCAGGACCGAAACACTCTTGTGCTCCAGCACCGAACCATACAGCATATTTGTAAGCTTCGGGATAAGTTTGCCGACCAGTGTCGTCACCAGCGTGACCGCGAAAACCAGCAGGAAATCCATCGGCCTCATGGAACTGATAATATACTTGAACAGTTCCGGAATATCCAGCGCTTTCTGCGGGAACGGCCGGTAAAAACAGTATGCGTCCTTCTTCAGGCGCACTGCGTTCTTCTTCGTCACTTTCCAGGACTGGTCAGTGGACGGATCATAGCATCTGTATCCCCGAAGGCCTGTCGGTATCAGAGCAACGGGCGTATTATTCTCTTCCAGAAAACCGAGAAAAGCTCCTGTGGCATCTTCGTGCCAGCCGTCTTTCAGTTTTATCTCCCGGTACATCATTCCCCTGGGATGCAGGATGTATTCCAGCTGTCCGTCCAGCGTCTTAATGGATTCCGGGGCCTCTATATATTTAAGATGGTAGAAGCGAAGTATCCTTTCCAGGGCTCCGCCTGCCAGGGCACGATCGTCCCTGGTGAACAATGCTTCACCCATGACGGATCCTGCCGCATCTAACAGGGCTTCCCTGAAAACCTGATCGTCTTCAGCCTTCCTCTGCCGGATCTGTTCATCAAACCAGCTCACAGATCTTCTCCTCCAGCTCTTCTGTCTTCCATGATCACCCGCTCGTTACCAGGGATGCGTACAGGCCTCCCATCGCGTACAGTTCCTCGTGCGTTCCTCTCTCCGCCACTCTGCCGTGATCGAGAACGATGATCTCATCACAGTCTCTGATGGTGGACAGCCGGTGTGCGACGACGATACAGGTGATTCCTCTGTCCGTGATCGCCTTGATCGCATTGTATTCTGTCTTGGCATCCAGCGCGGACGTTGCCTCGTCCAGGATGATGATAGTCGGATCCTGCGCGAGGACTCTGGCAAGCTCCAGTCTCTGACGCTGCCCGCCGGACATGTCATTTCCGCCCTCCGTCAGGCGGCTCTCATAACCGCCTTCACGCTGCATGATGTCATCATGGATCTGGGCGTCTCTTGCAGCCAGTATGACTTCGTAATCTTCGATCGTATGGTCCCACATGCGGATGTTGTCCGCGATCGTGTCTTCAAACAGAATGATATCCTGGTCTACGACAGCCAGAGATCCGGTAAATACATTGCGGTCGATCTGGCTGATTTTCTTCCCGTCAA
>Ga0256405_10005690_pt1 | contig 21055 bp, 32 predicted proteins | sample RumenRJG_02DNA_FD_189096 | JGI IMG/M metagenome (GOLD analysis project Ga0256405, IMG submission 189096) | Bovine rumen microbial communities from Lethbridge, Alberta, Canada - RJG_02 | ecosystem: Host-associated > Mammals > Digestive system > Stomach > Rumen | place: Canada: Alberta... | reverse complement strand
AAGAGTCATGCTGCGGCATATACCATTATGAGTTATTGGAGTCAGTGGTTTAAGGTAAACTATCCTCTGGAGTTCTGGACCACAGCTCTTCAATATAGTAAGGAAAGCGAGGTGCCGTATCGTTTAGCAGAATTGAAGAAGACGGGTGTTGAGATTGAAGTGCGTCCTCCTGATATCAATTTCAGTGATACTAATTTCACTTGTGACCCCAGTGAACAGCGTATCTTCTTCAGTCTTCAGAAAATTAAGGGCGTAGGAGACGTCGCGGTTCAGAACCTTGTTGATACAAGGAATAAAGGTGGGCAATTTTTCTCTCTCGAGGAGTTTCTCAGTCGCGTACCCAGTAAGGTGAATAAAACGGTTGTAAAATCGCTTATTATCGCTGGAGCATTTGACCTTGTAGAAGGTATCCAGCGTCCGCGTGACCGTCGTGGGTTGTTACAATCGTATCTTGAATCCAAGGGTGATACTCTGCCGGATGAATATAAGACGGAAGATGCCGCCACAAACGCTTTTTGGATTATGGAGCAAAAACGCTTGACGGGATTTGGTGACGTTGATTATGAATCTATGATACGAGATTCTATTCCAAATAAGCGCATAGCAAGTTTGTATGTAAACGACACCGAATTCTTAGCAACACCGGAAGGCAAGCAGGTAGCGGTTGCGGGAAAACTTATTTATTACCAAACCAAGGACATTAAGAATGGGCGTATGTGTACGCTTCAGATAGATTGTAATAATACCATTATACCTATTCTTCTGTGGCCAGATGCTTATGAATCTCTGGGTGAGAACGTTGAGGATTTGAAGGGTTGCACAGTAGCTATCAGCGGCATCGTTAAAAAGGATAAATTCAAAAATGAAAAGAAGATATACAGCGATTCTCATACGCGATTATACGTTATCAGTAGTCATAAGAGTAAGACGACGCGGTATGAGGATTGGTTAGCAAGTAAACAGTAAATCAAAATAGGTTCAAGGATTATGATTCGTAAAATGTTTGAAGGCGCGTATCTGCGTCAATTGGATAACATCGTCCAGTGGAGTGAAATGGACGTGTTTCAACGTGAAAGCGTAAGTCAGCACAGTTTCAAGGTAGCAATTTTTACGCGTGTATTGCTCCAGGATATCTTTGGAGATATAGACGCTGGAGATATGCGTGCTCATCTTCTTGAAGATTTCAAGTTACGGTGTACCGAGTATGCGCTGTTTCATGATTTCGATGAGGCTCTTATTCGCAGAGATATTTCTCATGTGACAAAATACAATCGTTTTAACGGTTCGGAAATAAGGCGGAATCTCAATGAGCTTGCCGACTATCTTGCTAAGAAAGAACTTCTCGTTGATGAAGATAGCGGTAAATTCACTTACAATACCATTATTAATCCGGATGTGTCCGTTAAGCGTTTTGTGAAATTATGCGATTGGCTTGCTATGGCTTTCTTTATTCGCAGGGAGCAGCGGATGGGTAATTCCAATATGCATTTAGAAGACACCACCGTTTACAATGGAGTGCGCGTTGCGGTGGAAGACGTTCGTACCATGTTGACGGATAATGAGTGGTTTAGGAACCTCAATCCTAATCTTACTCCTCTTGAAACTATAATGAATATGATATATGAACAGAGAAATTAAAAAGACCGTTTCTTGTACCCATTGTGGTCGCGACATTACAGTTACCATACCATTTGGTAACAACGGAAGTGAAATTATGACCAAGGAAAGCATTGAAGAGATTTTTGGCGGTATGGCTGAATTGCTTGCCCGCAAGAATCGTGACTACAAAGGCGCTTCTTTTGACCTTGGTCTTACGGGTAACATGGTTCACCTTTGGGATAAGGTGACTCGTTATCGTAATATGGTAGAAAATAACACCAACCCGAATTTTGAAAGCGTGGAGGACACCTTGCGCGATATTATTGGGTATGCCGTTATTGGGTTGCACATCCTTAAACTCGAAAACAATGGATAAGAAAATTGTAAAGATAGGGGATAAAACCTACACTCTGCTGATAAAGGCGTTTGACGATGAAATTGAGATTGATGACCTATTGCGCATTGATTACAGCAATCTTATCGGAGAGATGGTTACTTTCCCCGTCATAGTGAATAGGATTGGCATAATGCTTGCGGAAGCAGAAAGCGCGGTAAGCGAACGCAAACTCAATCTCGAAGTCTTTGAGGCAAAAACGAAGGAGCGCCTGCGTATCAAAATTGCTGAAGAGAACGGTAAAGCACCTACAGTTGAAGCATTGAACAACGCGGTTCTCCAAGAGCCTGCTTACCAGTCCATGCGAAAGAGTTTAATCAATGCTCAAAAGACGCGGGATTACTTGAATAGTGTATTCTGGAGCGCCAAGGATAAAAGTAACAAACTGGACAGACTTTCCCTCACTATTCAAGCTGGAGATATTCCAGAAGAAGTAATAGAAGGACGGGTGAACAGCGTTATATTACGTCGTTCGAAGAAACTTATCGAAGACCCTGAATAATCAACATTTTCAATATTGAATTATGGCAAAAGAAACAAAATCCGCAAACAGTTTGAGGTCGCAGCTCAAGGCTACGTCCCTCAAGAAACTCCAGAAGCAGATAGATGAAGACAATGCTGCTATTGGAGCAAACAGTAACGAGTATCTGAATCTGGAGGACGGCAAAACCGTAAAGATTCGCATTTTCCCTGCTCATCCTGGTGAGGAAAACTTCTATGTCGCTAAAAAGTGCTATTGGCTTACTATTGCCGGCAATGATGGTGACCCTCGTCGTATTCAAGTTCTCGACAGCCGTCTTCATGGTGGCACCAAAATGGACGTCGTGGAGGAATACACCAAGTATGCCAAGCGTTTCTGCAAGGGTGATGCTACCAAGCTTGACGCAATTACGGGTCAGCGCGATAGCTTGAATCCTTCTTACAGCTGGCTTTGCTATGCAGATACCGTTCGTGAAGATGAGCAGCTCCGCGCTCGCCTTTGGGAAATGCGTAAAATGGTCCGCGACGCTCTCAACCGCATGGCTTTCAGCGAGGACGAGGAAGAAGCCATTGAGGTAGACCCTTATACTGATGTTGATGAGGGACTTCCGGTGCTGGTAACGTACCGTAAGAATCCCAACAAGAAGAAGGGTGAGAACTTCTATGAGGTATCCTTCCCCAAGAAGGTTAAGGCTCGTCCGCTCACCGATGAGGAAATTGAGTATTTCATGAGCCTTAAACCTCTCAGTGAGATTCTTGGCACCTATGGTCTTTCTGACTTTGAGCGTGCTCTTGAAGGTCTTCAGAATTTCGATGAGGAACATGAAATTGGCCTCTTTGAGGATGAGGATTGGCTCGCACATCTGGAAGAAATCCGCGCTCAGTATGATGCGGATGGCGGTGACGACGAAGAAGAAGAGGAAGCACCCAAGGCAAAGAAGACAACAGCCAAGAAGCCGTCTCCTGCTAAAAAGGTAGAAAAGCCTGAGGAAGAGGAGGAAGAAGATGATGAGGAGGAAGAAGACGAGGAAAAAGAGGAGGGTGACGAATTTGATGATATGGAGCGTTCTGAGCTCAAGAAATACATCAAAGATAACGACCTCGACATTACCGTTAAAAAGTCTATGACGGATGATGACCTCCGTGCCGCGATTCGCGCTGCTTCAGCTACGGCTGAGGAAACCGAAGAGGAAGAAGAGGAAACAGCCGAAGAACCTGAAGAGGAAGAAGAGGCTGCACCCAAGCTCACCCTTGCCGACATCCGTAAGAAACTTGGTAAAAAGTAGCATGAATTCAAAACATTAAAGTTGTCATTGTAAGGAGATAGCGGTAAGCGGCAAGGAACCGTTTGCCGCTATTTTTTCTAAAAATAAGGTTTGTTATGGCAAAGAAAAGTTTAGTTGATAAAATCGTTGAAAAGTTTAACAGCGAAGACGTTATTAAATTCAGCGATAAGGACGGATTCAAGGAGATGAAATCATGGGCTCACAGCGGTAGTCCGACTCTCGACTTCAATCTTGGTACGTTTGGTTTTCCCACAGGTATCGTTGAACTTGCCGGCATGAGCCGCAGCGGTAAAACAACGCTGGGGTTGATGGCGATGAAAAGTTTCCTCAAGGAAAATAAGGACGACGGAGTAGCGGTTATTCTTTCCAGCGAAAATCGTGACAATAAGGATTACGCTCTCCAGCTGGGATTGCCCGTCAATCGTATTATTATCGTCAAGGTGAAATACGTTGAGGGAATGTTTATGCAGGTGAAGAAAATCATACGCGACGCGGATGAGATTCTCGCTGAGGATAAAATGACTCCCAAATTTTTCTTCCTTTGGGACAGCCTTGGAGCTACGTTATCAAAAGCCGAGGTGGACACCATGAACGAAAATAGTGAGCGTCTTGATAAAGCTATCTCCAAAGGCGAAGACATCGATGATTTTGAGCTCAAGAATGAAAAGATGATGGCGTTTGCTAAAGAAGCAAAGAAGTTCGCCAAGAGTATCATGTCTGAAATGTACAACCATGTTATTCATTTTGTGATACTGAATCATCAGTATGAGCAATCTAATATGGGTATCACTACGCGCAAAAGTACGGGAGGTGAGTGGGTAAGCCTTCTTCCTTGTTTACGGTTAAGCCTCAAGCTCAAGGGGCATGAAAAGATTGACGAAGTTGAGGTTGCTCAAATTACGGAAGTCAAGGTTGTGAAGAACGATTTTGGTAGCCGTAAGAAAACCGATATTCGCATACTGTTGGGGTATGGCGTTATTCTTTCTCAAGAGGACATTGATTATGCCTTAGAAGCAGGAATCCTCACCCAGGAGGGTAAGAAAAAAGTTTCGTTCATGGGCGGTAAGTTGAGTTGGAGTAGTCCTCGAGAATTATTCAAACTTTACACCGAACGCAATCCGCTTTTGACAGTTCTACACGCTAAAATTCGCAAGGCTATGCAGAAGGATTTGATTGAACAAAAAAATCGTCTTGCTTTCAATGCCAGCGAAGATAGCGATGAAGAAGAATAGGGGGGTGCGCATTTCACCACACGGTTACTTACTAATATGAAAAAGAAACAAAATAGTAAACCGTTTGCCATTGTTGTTACCGATGTTCATTTAGACAGAGGGAATAGTGGTTTGGTTAAGGATATTTTTAATCAACTCATTTCCCTTTGTCATGAACGCGGTGTCAGTAATGTTATTTGCGCTGGAGATGTTTTCACTACGCGAAGTGGACAACCTCTTGAGTGTCTTTCCGCTTGGCAAGAAATACTTGGTATCTTGCGGGACAACAAAATAGTTATTGACGTCATTCCAGGAAATCATGATAAGACAGACGGGAATGATGAATGTAGTTATCTTGATGTTTACGACGGAGCGTTCCGTTGGTTGCGTCTCCATAGGGTTGGAGAAGCGGTTTGGTTTGGTGAGGAGGAAGATATTTGCGTTTGGATGATACCTTATTTCGGAACTCAGCGTTGGATGGAAGAATTTGAGCGTATGAAGAAAGAGGAGGACGGGGGTGGTCGTCTGAATCTTTTGGTAACTCATATGGCGTTCAACGGTGTCCTTAATGCAGATGGAAGTGAGGTTGGAGACGGTATAGCTCCTTCGGAGGTATTTTCCTTTGATTCAGTAATTGTCGGACATTATCACGACCGCAGTGACGTGGGGCGTAATATCCATTACGTTGGTTCTGCTTACCAGAATAATTATGGTGAGGGGTGCGTTGATAAGGGGTTTGCGGTTTTGTACGAAGACGGTTCCATCGAGTATGTTCAAAGCTGTTTTCCGCGTTACATAAAAGAAACAATTCAAGCAACTGACCGTGAAACTCTTACAAATCTTCTTGAAAAATATGGGGATAAGGAGGGGCGCGTTGACCACGTTCGGTTTGAATTTGTAGGGAAGAAAGCAGACCTCGAGAGATTAGATGTCACTGAACTTCAAACTCGGTACGGTATAGATTGCAAGTTTTCCAGTGTAGAGGAGCGTGAGGCAGTTGAGAATGCTACCGGAGAGGATGTTTTGAATTATGACGTTTCCTCGGTTACAAAGAACTTTTATCGCTTTTGCGCAGAAAACAATATACGGGGCGCAGAGCTCAAATATGGCGTTGGACTAATAAAGATTTTGAAATGTGGACTCCGATAAGAATTGAGATGGTAAATCTGTTTTCCCATCCTCATTCGAAATATGAATTCAACACGGGTGCTTGTACCGTTATTTTTGGACGAAACTTGAGTGACCGTTCGTTGGAAAATAATGGCGCTGGTAAAACAACTCTTTTTGAGGCGGTGTGTATAGCGCTGACGGGTGATAGTCTCCGTAAGATTGACAAAGAGATTTTTATCAACGACGAAGCAAATCATTGCGACATTACGTTTGAACTTTATAATGCGGTTCTGAAAAGCTCTCTTCGCATTGAACGTCATTTTTATCGGGGCAGTAAAAGTAGCCGTGTAGAATTGTACGAGAATGACACGTTGAATACCCAGATGACTTCTGTTGCTGAATGCAATAAGCGTATTTTAGAGTTGATGGGTATTTCCCGTGAGGATTTATTGCGGTATTACATTATCAGTCAAGATAATCATTATACATTTTTCAACGCTACGGATGGTGAGAAAAAGGAAATCATGAACCGTATTACCAGTGCGGATATGATACTCCCCGTCATAGAAGAGATAGATACACGCATTACCACTTTACAAGCAGATAGGGCGACCGTTCAGCGCGATGTGGATAAGTTATCCGAAAGGCGCGATACGTTAGAAGAGCAGGCAGAGGAAATGGTTTCTGCTAATGCTGATGACGGAGCTGCTTGGACGGAATTGGAGGAGAAAGCAAAAACCTACGATACCAAGGCGCTGGAGGAACATATGGCAGCGCGCAATATGACTTCTCGGTTGGTTTTGGAAAAGGCGCGTTTGAATGAAACAAAGGGGGATGAATCGGAAGTTGCTAAATGGGCAGATAAGGTGTCCAAAAAGCGGGAAGAAATTAGCGCGGTAGAAGAAGACCTTGCTGAGTGTTCACGTATCTTGCGTGAAATTAAATTGTTCTTATCTGGCGAAGTTACCTGTCCTTCTTGTGGAGAAAAATTTGTTCCCAACGGCGAGTTAGATTTAACTCACGATGAAGCAATAGCGCTCCAATCCCAGACTCAAGATTCTATGAAGAAATATGAGGAGTTGAAGAGTAAGAAAGAAGCAAATTTGAAAATCTTCAAGGAAAAGAAAAGAGCAGCGGAAGAGGCAGTAGATGTTTATAATAAAATTAAGCGTTCCGTCAAGGCGCTGGAGTTGGAAATGCAGAGTCATTCTGACGCTGCTGAAAATTATCGTAAGCGTGCTGAAAAGGCGCGTTCTGACGCCAAGGCTTTGCGTGAAGATGTAGCTTGGAAAAAGCAGCTTGAAGATTTACGGGGTAAGATATCAGAGACGGAAAAACGGTTAGACCAACGTCAGCGCGACCTGAAACCGTTGGACGATGAAATATCGCTTTTGAAATTTTGGAAATACAACATGGGGCGCGGTGGCTTTCAGACGTACCTTGCCAACAAGAGTGTGAGTGTAATAGAGGGTGCAACCAATAGTTACTTGGCGCGTTTTGGAGTTGATATTCGTGTTCACATTTCTGGGTTCAAAGTATTGAAGAGTGGCGACGTTCGTGAGAAAATAGACGTTTTTGTTTCTAACGATGGTATCGAGTGGAGTGCGTTTATGGGTAAGAGTGGCGGTGAGAGGGGGCGCGTTACGCTTGCCGGAGTTCTGGGAATACAGCGTCTTATCAATCTTTCCACGGGCGGTCGCGGACTTGATTTGTTGCTGTTTGATGAATGCTTTCATGGGATGGATAGTAGGGGTCAAGAAAACATTATCAAAGTGTTTGAAAAAATGGGGTCAACGATACTGGTGATAACCCAGGATGTCTCTGAAAGTTTTAACAATGAGAATACCTTAATGGTGGTCAAGGAGGGAGGAGAAAGTAGATATCTTTGATTTTACAAGGTTTTATAATAGGAGAAAAATAAAGGTACGCGAAGGGACTCAACGCACATATGACTACATTAGAAGATAAGACTTGGTCAAAACATTATTTCAAGCCGAAGATAATAACCATAGACCCAGGAAAGGCTGGCGGAATAGCAGTTTACAGCGTGGATGATAGCGCTGTAATAGCTTTAACCACTATGCCGGAAACTCCTACAGATTTGTTTAATTTTTTGAAGCGTTACGCCAAAAATTCTCGTGTTTATATGGAGTTGGTTGGCGGGTTGCCTAAAATGGGCGGCAGCGCTATGTTCAATTTCGGTAAGGGGTTTGGTCATCTTGAAATGGCTCTTATTTCTCTTGGTATTCCGCTGACAGAGGTACGTCCTCAGGAATGGCAGAAGACTCTTGGAACAGGCACGAAAGGCGGTAGAACAACAAACGAATGGAAGACGCGTTTGAAAGAGATAGCTCAAAAGCGTTGGCCGTCGGTAGAACGCGACTTCGGATTGAAGAACAAGGGTCAGTGGTTATCGGTGAGTGATGCGTTGTTAATTTTAGAATATGCTCGTTTGAAAGAAAAGGTATGAAATACGTTTGTGAAAATACAGAATGTTCTGAATACGGTAAGGAAGAATATTTGTCTTCCGAGACCTACGGGTTTAAGGGCGACCGCTTGGTAGGTAAGCACGCTCCGTGTCCAGTTTGCGGTGTAGAACGTCGTGAGATAAATCCTGCGGCGAACGTCAGCCCAGCGGAAAAGAATATTGGGCTGTTGAAATTTCAAATGTCATCACCGGAGGGTAGGCGTGAAATTTTGAAGAAACGAAGTCACGAGCATTTTGAAAAAGAAATTCGTCCAGAAAAAGAAGAGAAGTTGCGTAAGACCGTAGAAGCCTTCAAGGAGGCAAGCAAAAATTAAATAGCCATAAACCTTTTGCGTGTACATTTTTCGTCGTATGGGATTAGAATCTAAATACTTCAAACATGATTTTTATTATGATAACGCTCGGGTGGAGCGGTTTATAGAAATCATCAAGAGTGAGGATTCTTCTCCTCGTCGTCAAGCCGCATTCAAGAATGTGGTATTCAAGATGATGAAAGACGTTGTTAAGAAAAATATACGCAACTATTTGAATTTGCTTGTAAATGGTACCAGCATTGATAAAGATGAAATACCAACAACGGATGAGCTTGTAGCAGACTGTTATCTAATCTTTGATAAGTGTCTTACAAAGTACAAGTTGGGTTGCGGGTATAATTTTTATTTCTATTTTAATAAAAGTATGAGCCGTTGCTTCTATCGCGCTTGGACGAAAGAAATGGCTCGCGATAATTCTTCTGTTGAAATAGGCGATGCGCTGGAAACCGTTAATGAAAGATTTCATACGAGCAAGGAACACGCAAGTAACAGTATGAGCTTGCTGTTAAGCTCTTTTGATTTTTCAGAATTAGAGTTGAGGGTTATAAAGAGCCGTTTGGCGGGACAAAAAACGAGCGAATTTCTTCAAGCAAATACCGATATAACACACAATCAATATAGTAAGGCGCTCAAAATTATCAAGGAGCGAATTCAGAGTTTTAGGGATTTAGGTGAAATATAAAAACGCGAGTGTATATGTTAGTAACGTCGGTTCAAATAGCAGCAATAAAGGAAATCAATCGCCAAGGGTTTGATGTTCTTCAAATGTTCCAACCTGGGGTGCCGGAACCTATTTTCTTCCTTGTTCATCGTTTTCAAGAAGCATATTTCAATACCGCAGCCAGCGTAGAATACAACGTTCTGGAGGGCGTGGAGATTACAACTTTTATGGAGCGAAACGCTTCTTTTGCTCACAACGTTGTAGATTTTGTTAATAATTTACAACGCACCGTGGAAGAGAGTCCTGTTCAGAGGGTTCAGTTCAGTAAAGAAACCGTTTGGTACAAGTGGTCGCTTGTTACCGATTCAGCAGCACCTTTGAAAAGATGACACCGTCTCGGTATCAATCTACAATTTATAAGGCGTTTCAACTTACATCCAAGGACATAAACATTTCGGCTGTCGCAGGTAGCGGCAAAACAACTGTTCTCTTGGAGTTGTTGAAATACGTTCCTCGTGGTGAAAGCGCGTTGTTTTTAGCGTTCAATAATTCTATTGTTGAGGAATTACGGCAACGCAACAAGCGAGCCGATGCCGTCATTATGACTATTCACAGTTGCGGCTGGCGCTCCATCATGTTAGCTTATGGGAATAAGGTTCGCATGAATCCTAATAAAGCAATTGCTAAAACTGAAATTGTTATCAAGGAGCGCGGAATCGATGAACGACGACGCGGTTATTATTTCTACATAATTCCGCGCATTGTTGATTTGATGCGTTGTAATCTGTGCATCTCCGACCGCCAGGAAATAGACCGTATGCTTCTCCACTACGATGTCAATGCAGATAAGGCGGATGTTGATATAGCGATACGTGTTTTTGAACTTATGAATCGAGACCGTCGTCAATTTGATTTCATGGACATGATATATGTTCCGCTGGTTGATGACCGTGTTCGTTTGAATAAGTACGATTGCGTATTTTGCGATGAATCTCAAGATTTCAGCCGTGCTCAACAAGAATTCATTCGTCAGTGTATCTCACGACGTGGGCGTTTAGTTACGGTTGGGGATGCTAATCAAGCAATTTATGGCTTTGCGGGGGCGGATGCAGACAGCTATCAGCGACTCGCTAATCTCCGTGGACGCAGTGCGCGGTTGCCGCTGAGCGTAAGTTATCGGTGCGCTCGTAGAATCGTGCAGGAGGCACAGGAAATCGTCCCTGAGATACAGCCTGCTGATGGAGCAGTAGAAGGGCGCGTTGTTCCCGATGGGACGCTTAAAAATCTACGCAGAGGTGATTGGGTTTTATGCAGAAATTTACGACCTTTGGTTGCTGCTTATATGTGGTTGCTGAAAAATAAGGTTAAATCCCATATCAAAGGGAAGGATATTGGAGAAGGCATTCTTGCCTTAATTATTAAGACAAAGGCAAAAACATTACTGGAATTGAGTGCAGCGCTGAAGGCAGAAAAAATAGCACTGGTAGAAAAGCTCATAAGGCGCGGTGTACGGCATCCCGCTTATCACCCCAAAATGGAAGTTCTTTATCAGCGCACGGAAGTTATAGAATTCTTATCAGATGAGGTTGAAACGGTTGCGGAATTAAAACGTCTCATAGAACGCATTTTCACTGATGAAGAGCGCGGCATTATGCTATCAACCATTCACAAGGCAAAGGGGTTGGAGAATGATAGGATTTTCTTTCTTTGTCCAGAATTGATTCCGAGTAAGTTTGCGACGCAAGATTGGCAATTGGAGCAAGAACAAAATTTACGATATGTAGCAATAACTCGCGCAAAGCAAGAATTGATATATGTTCGCGGAGACCAATTTTTAGCGGATATCCAGAGCAGCGTTAATTTATAGCATGGAAGATATTAAACATCAAGTTTGGGATGACGAGCTAAATAAGGGTGTGGAAGAAATTCATCGCACCCCAAGACGCTATATTCCTGTGCCAAAAGTTAATAAAAATAAAACCGTAAAACAAAATGGAAAAGACGACAAAAACAACGGAGAAGACATTTCCCAAGACGCTTGAGGTTGGAATGAAAGTCACCGCCATGTGTATGGGGCGCGAAGTTGGTAACTACGTTGTTACCGAAGTGACTCCTCATATGGTTACTCTCAAAGTAGAAAACGGTCAAGATGATAGAACTATTCTTGCTGACCGAAAGGTTGGAGAAAATGGTTTGGTGACCGTTAATGTGGGAGGAGTTAGAATCCAAGCAACAGATTATTTCGTTAAGCCATATGATGAAGAGTAGATTCCTTTTTACTCCTGATTACATAGAAGACCTCCATCCCAGTGAGGTCTTTGTTTTCGGTAGCAACGCTAATGGTGACCACATTGGTGGCGCTGCTAATTTAGCATTTCAACGCTTTGGTGCTGTCTGGGGTGTTGGTGAGGGGTTGCGCGGTAATAGTTATGCTCTTCCGACGCTTGACCGAAATATGAGGCGCGTGAGCTTGCGTTCATTAGCGTGGTCTTTTAAGAATCTGTTTAGAGAGGTAGACGCCAATCCAGATTTGATTTTTTTACTTACCAAAGTGGGGTGCGGAATAGCGGGATATGCTCCTGCGGATGTTGCGAAAACTTTTTGGGGCGCGGTTACTGAATTTTATGAGGGCAGGTGGTCAACAAGGGTAGGATGTTTGCCTGAGAATTTAGTAATTCCAGAACAGTTTTACAATTACATTCCCAGACCGTATAAGGCGAACGCAGATTTCGACCGTTTGAACGCAGACCTTCTTTTCATTACAAGACAGATAAAGCGTACGGAGGAAAAGGTGTCTTCCGCAGAAGACCCAGAAGAATACGAGCATTTACAAGATACGCTGAGAGAGTTGGAAAGTCAACGCAATTCAACGCAAGATGAAATACGAAAGTTCATTCGTGAAATCATAGGCGTAAAATTGTGATTCTTGAGCGTTTTGTTTGATTATATGCGTTTTGCTTAAAAAGCGGTGTTTTCTCAATAGCACGCAAAGGCGACAACATAAACGCAATTATAATTTATGTACTGCGTTAGCGTTTTACGCAATAAATCGTAAATAGAAAAACGGATGGCTGAAGAAAATACCAATATTGTAATTCCGGAGGGAACCGTTCCTCCGGATGTAGTTAATGTAAAAGAATATCGTAAGTATCTCATTTTGCTTAACAGCCCCATTCTCCGTAACACTTCATACACTACGTCTGAGGGGGAGGTTTTGAATATAGCGATGCTTCCGCATTATCTTAAGAGGAGAATTGCTCATCTTTCACCACAAGAACAAGAAGACATTCTGGATTTGAAATCTCGCTACAACGCTATGCGTGCAAAGGTGACAACCGCCAAGGCATTAGCATACGGTCATAGCGGTAGGCTGGGTGGACGCAAGGCAGAAGAGTTGACGTCGTTGGTTCCCAGTCCATTTCAAGCAGACGTCATAGAGCTGCTTGGGCGTATGTTCACCGTTCCAGAAGTGGTTCGTATAATGGGGGAAGAGAACGGTATAATGGTCACGGAAGACGATGTCCAAGATGTTCTCAAAAACCACATAACAGAAGTAGAACGTAAGCGTGAAGAATTCCGTACCAAAGTAAGCGATGTTCGGTTGTACAATAAACGGGCACGATTAGAAGAATTGGCGTGGATGTATAGTCAGATGAAACTCCGGTATATTGCTCTCAATACGACAGACACCTATAATAGCTTGTTGCGTACGTTAGAGCAAATCCGCAAGGAAGCAGAGGGGGACATTCTGAACATTAAGGGGGCGCTGGACGTTAATGTGGAGGTTGAGATTCAAAACCACATCAAGAAAGAAATATACGCACACGTCAATCTCATTGAGGTTATCCTTGGTCGCGTGGCTGCTCGCATGAATTACGACCCAGTCAAGCTGATAGCGGGATTGCACAATAGTTATTATGCTAAATTTGTGGGAATAAGCGGAGATTTAGATGAATCTGCGGAAATGAAATATCCTTCTTCTTCGCCGTATGATTTTGCTGCTATAGAACGCACCGCTGACCACGATGTTATAGTGATGAAGCCGGAAGAGGTAACTCCCCAGGAACGTTCTACGGCTGCTAATGTTCGCGAACTATTTTTGAGTAAGATACGGAAGCAGAAAGATGAAGCAGCACAGCGTCAAACGCGATGGGCGGCAAGCGGATTAAAGTCAGAAACCCAAGATTCTCCGGAAGATGTTGAGGGTTACTCTAAACCTATTAAGCGCGGACGCGGTAGCGGAAAAGACGCGACTCCGCCCAGTGTTACCAAAAAGGGGGCGCAGAAGGGTAGAGATTATTACAGCGGTGCTTCAAAGAAGAAAGAGGATTAATCTTTCAAAGTTATAGATATTGAGTTCGTTGATGCCAAGGAAAGGATATTCGGACACGGGTTCGACTCCCGTCTGCTCCACGAATCCCTGAGCGGAAGTAAGTGACCAGATAAAAGCCATAAAACCGCTATGCTACGGAAGCACATACCGTTTAGGAATTCTGGTGGAAGTGATGTTTGTAAGCCAAACATGCCGCAAGGCTCTCGCTGGTATGCCGAGACCCCAAATGCATACCAAATATGGGGCAGTTCTGGTTTTTGACGGTATCGTGAGTACAAACGCGGAGAGCTCAAGGCAATTAAACGCCAAAAACATTTTCAAGAGAATTTTCAGCCGTCCTCAGGCTCGCCTTGCAATGGCTGCCTAAATAGCACGCTGAAATTCCGCTCGGGGTAAGATTCTCAAGGAGGTCTTGCTCCGAGTTCTCTTTTTTTTGTTCCCCAGCGTTTTATTAAGTAACAAGAACACAAGGCAATGTCAGTAAAAAAGACAATGTACGAACAGTACAAAGAAGCAACGTACCATTTCAAAATTTATGATTATGGTACGGGAAACCTCATACCAGGATGGTGTAGCTGTAGAGTTTGGGGTGAAACCGAAAGACAATACAGGATACAAATTTGTGCAGCTCTTCCACGTCATGCAATAGGTGATTACATGTGGGTGCGAAAAGAGTTCGTAAAGTTCAAAAGTTAGAGCCAGTTTCTCCAGTAGAATACTGGCTTTTATTGTAAAATAGTAAGAAACCAAAAAAATTTTCTAAAAATTCGCCAAAAAATTTTGAGGTTCCGAAAATAGTTACTAACTTTACGGCAGGTAACAATTTTAACAACTGTAAAACAAATCGGTATTATGGAAACAAATTACATTCCTCAGACAATTGCGGAGCTTGACATTCGCCTGACTTCTCTTGAAGGTAGCTATTGGAATCACAACGGTGCTTATCAAAAAGAAGGCGATGAGCTTTTTGAAAAAATGGTGCCTGCTTCTGGCGCTGCTGAAACTCTGAATGGTGAGCTCATACGCGGTATCAATCGCTTGTACTACGAGTATCTCAACAATGGAAACTGTAATGCGTGCGAAGTGACGTGTGTTGGGGACCACGGCTGGTGGGATGAAGAGACGGAAGACCCTGATGAGATTGAGAGCGTGGAGATAGACGCTTACTACGGTAAGTTCCTTGACCTGATTTCCACTTCTCTGAAACGTCGCATCGTTGCTCGCGAGGTAGAACCTCTGTTGAGCCGTGTTCGTGAAATTATTGAGAATGCTGCTTATGATATGCCTGCGCACGTGTATTTCTCTAAAGAGAACGTCAACGCTTACAGCCGCATGTGCGACCTCGTAATTTGGTACGTTCTCAACACTCCAGACTCTGAAATTCCCGCTGGTTATGACCGCAATTAAACAATCGGAATTTAAGGGTGATGACCGCCATGAGACAATGATTAAAACCATTGTTCAAACGGCTGGTTTTATGAGCAATCCGCGTCAGGCAGAATACTGGCGCGGACTTGCCGATTGCGCCCATCCCGTCCGCGTGGTAAGCGCTTACGATATTTGGGACGCTAATACGGTAAAGATGCTGAATCTTGCTGTTCGTCCAGCTAAAAAGGAATGCTATAGAGTAGCAGCGCTTCTATCTAAAATAACCAGCGGACGGGCGCGTTATACTGAAGGACAGATGTGGGCGAGTGTGCTGGGCGTTGACCACGCTTTCAATTACATTGCTGACCGCGATGTGTACGTGGATTTTACGGTAGAGTTTGCTCTGCGTAAAGACCCCACGCGTGAAGCTCATATAGCGTTTCAGTCTTTTGACGATGACACAATTTGGGATATAATTCAAAGCAACGGATACTATGGCAACATCTACAACGAAGTGTGGCTTAAAAACCATCGCTAAAAAGGACGAGCGCGTCGGAGACCCAGAAGGGTATTTAACTTTCCCTAAAACGGAGAAAGCAAAGAGAATTTACACCAAGCGCGGCACGCGTACATGGGACACTGCTCGTGAATGGCTCGAGGGTATGAACAAGTGTAAGGCGGTACGCTGGAGGGCAGTGGATTCTAAAACACGCGTTGCGGTATGTGACAAAACGGGCGGCAAATGCAATTATGCTTGTTGCCCCAGAGTTAAGAAAAACCAATAAAACACTAAATTACAATGGCAACTTTGATAAAGGTAGACGGCACCAAGACCGTTATAGTCCCTAAAAACAAAAGACAGGGATTCACGATGGACGAAATTTACACAGCCTTGGGTTGTGATATGGTTCAGTGCGTTAATGTTAAGAACGGAGCAGAGGAGAATATGATTTGCGACGAAGAGGCAAAGTGCAAGGCAGGTTGGGTAGACCGTATTAACAAGGAAGCAACGCGGATATTTGCGCTCACTTATGGTCCTGGGCGTGATGTTATCGTTGGTGATGTCCTTATGTGCAACAATAAAGAGTGGAAATAATGAAACAGAATACAGCTTTAAGAATCAATGCCGTTGCGTGGACGGTGATTGCCGTTGCTATTATGGTAGCTTGTTATTTCGCGTGGAGTGAACATGGCCCATATACGCTTATGAGTTTCTTTGCTTCGCTGGTTTTCCACGGAGGCGGTTGCGCGGTGATAGGTATGAGTGTGGGGGACGCTATCAAGCGCCATTACTATAACAAAAATCAATTTCCTCGGGCATGAGTAAGGGTAACGACAAAGCGCCCATGAAAGACGGTACGGGGATGACTCACATGCTTCCTGAAAATGTGGAGATAAATCTCATGTACCTTATGGCGTATGCTATTTGGTTTTTGGCGGATGATGCTGAGCGTCGTATGGCGCCCAAGAAACAAGGACTCCACTTTCAGCAGAAGCAGCGGTTCAACCGTATAATGGAGCATTTGCGAGGACTTAAACAGCAACACGACCTTCTGTTTGAAGACTACATTACAGCGTGGAAAAATACTACGGAAAACTACGACGGAGAACAGTACAACGCCAACCTGATAACGCGGTTACTGTTGTTGTTTTATGATAGGGTTCTGTGTAACGGTGAGCGTGAGGATGCGGTGTTTAAGCTGATACGCAGTTTTCCCGAGGAGGATATCACGGAAGATGTTTTGAAACGTTTTTACATGCAAAAGTTATGATATCGCAGGAATACAATAGGCTCTCGCTGGTTCACCAGCTTGGCGATGAGATTGTCCTCGGAATGGACATCTTTGATACCAATGACATTTGGGACATTATCCACAACGAAACGCTTGAGGAGTTGGAGCAACTGGCTCAGGACGTTCGTGAATACATAGTTAAGAACTATCCGCCAGACGCTTGGTCGCCAGAGTTTTTAGAAAAACAGCTGAAAACATGGGTTTTCCAGTTTACTTGGCGCTATGCGCGTTATTACGTTGGCGTGGATTTAGGAGCTGGAGATGACCACACAACGGTTAATGTTGTTGAAGTGTAATGATTAAAGAATATGAAAAAGGGTGATAAAAAACGTCGCTGGTGGGAAGTGGAAGAACCGCATCCCACAGAGCCTTTGACTCCAGAAGAAGAGCGGGTTATGTTGAGTATAATGGGCGGTTGCTTGCTTCCTATGGTTTTGATTTTTCTTGTTATTTTAATAGCGCTGTTTGCTGGTCATGCGTGAGACGGTAAATTTTTTGCGCACCGTGTACGCTGAAAGCATCCCCGATATAGCGCGTATCATAGTAGCGGAAGCAGAGGGTGACGTTCAGACGCTTGTGGGCTATTTAGATACGGTTGGGGAATTTGTTCAAAAACTTAAAAACGAAATACAAAATGTTCATTGATGAAATTTATGAGCAAGTGCTCATCGAGAAGGGCGGCAAGCCTACCACCGCGCACATTGAAGTGTGTAAACAGAAATTCTTCACAGAAGACGGTAAGCAAATAGAAATGAGCGGTCGCGACCGTGTTATTACGTTGAAACAAATCGAGAACGGATATCAAGGCTTTCGTCGCAAGCACCCTGAATTTCCGGAGCACAGCTTCAGGCGTCACGTTTGGGTTCAGCAAGTAGTTCACGGACATGAAGATGAAGCTCGCCGTGTGTTTCGCGCTTGTGGGTGGAAAGAACTCACTCCAGAACAAATTGGGTTATGAGAATCTATGCCTGAAAATGGGAATAAAATCGTAAATAAAAACAGAAAATAGTCATGGCAAAAGCAACATTTATTAAGGCTGCTCGCAAGGACATTTACGTTCGCGGCAAGTTGGTAGAATTAGTACACGAAAAGGGCAAAAACGCTGGTCAAAAATATACCAAGCGCGACCGTACGCAACCCGAGGATGAGCGGGATGAGATTCTTATTCATAAGGGGGAAAGCTATTGGACGTGGGCTTTCATGAACCAACCTCCGCATTATTCCAAAGAACGTCCGCGTGCTTCTCAGTTGACTCAAAGTGAGTTTCTTTCAACGTATTATAGCATCCAGGAGGAGATTGAGGATTGGAGTCCGGAAAATCCCGAGGATGTTGAAGAATTCGTTGATATCATTAAGGGTGAGCTGGAAGACCTTCGCGATGAAACTCAAGACCGTTTAGACAACATGCCAGAACAACTCCAAGAAAGCGATAGCGGTCAACTCCTCCAGGAACGTATTGATGAGTGCGATAACCTTATCAATGAGTTGGAGTGTATAGATATTACGCCAGATGAGGAAGACGAAGATTGGTTGGAGAATGTGGTAGAAGAAATTCAGAGTATAGGTTTCAATTTGTAACAAAAATGCACATTCTATTTGACCTTAAAACCATAATCGCTTTGGTTTGTATCGTTTTGGCGCTCCTTTGTATCGCTTGGTATTTCGTTTCAGAAAAGGTGAAGGAGTGGCGCAAGCGGAGGGCGCGTAAGTTACTGGGCGATGATATAGCGCGGTATGAGAGACAAATAAAAAAGCTGTCTCACTATCAAGATATCATAGAAGACATGCGCTCTCGAGAGGCAGTCCTTTGTCCAACGCTGCTGAAGGGGATAGTCGATATGCTTCCAGACCCCAATAGAATCAACGGACGGGGCACAGGAACTATTCTTCAAGGACACGAGGTAAAGCTGTTTGTTGCCGGACGGGGCGACGTTCGTTTTCAACTTAAATTCGTTGTTGATGCGGACGATGTACCGACGCGTGAAAAGGGATTGACGGTAAGGGTAGAACCGTTGGGGCAAGAGGTACGATTTACGCTAAAAATTCAAAACCGACGCCAAAGGATTCAGGGGGTAGATGTTGACGTGAATAGTTGGTATTGGGACTTGCGTTTCAGCGGTATCCAACTAATCAGTGACGAGGGGTTTGGGCGCATTATAGACTTTGTATTAAGTAGCCGAGTGGTAAATGACGCGTTTGGAATGAATGGAGCTAAATGCATAGGAGAGTTGTAGTGTAATATGCCTGAAAACGGAAGAATAATACGCACACCAGAAACGGGTTGTAAGTATTGGAATCGCAAGCGTAAGGAATGCGATATAAAAGCAAAACATCGTAATTTGAATCTTTGTAAAATTTGTTCTTATGGGAAGCAATAGTCGTAAACGTCGTCGGGATATTTATAAAGCAAAACAAATCCGGTGGCAAGATGTATGGGAACTTCCGCTGAAACTTGATGAGGGTGACACGTATGCGTTTTCTGCTAACGGGGTTATGGCGTTGACCTTTGAAGGGGAAACAGAAGACCAAATCCGTGAGGCACGTAACATAGTAGCTATCATCAATGGAGAACAAGAAACAGATGGAGCTCACGAATGGGTTCATAATGGCAGCGCGGATATTTATTGCGACGCGGAACGTTTTGTTTTTAGCGTGCGCGGTTGGGGACATCTGACGGGTTCCGCTATGCGTCTTCCCGCCAAAGAAGCAGCACGCATCCAGGATGATTTCATAGCGTACATTTTAGATAGATTAAACGTTTGAACAAAATAAATAAAGAGACAATGAAACAGAAAAGAGTTACAGACGTTCTACAGTTACAACCCCAAGATAAAATTTGGAGCATTGACAATTTAACAGGAAGAGTTGTTATTATTGAGTTTGTTTGTGTACATCCTCACGATGAGAAATATTCCGTGTTTCTGAATGACACCTACGATGGGTTGCCGAAGTTCTACAATGAGAAGTTGGAGAAGGAGAAGTGGTGGAGATACGATGAAAGTATTGAGTGTTGGAGAGATATTTACACCGAGCAAAAGAAGTGGGTTACAAGGGAGGGGCAGTACATTGATGAACGACTGAAAGAGATTTCAAGAAAACTTGATGAGTCTGAAAAACGAATGTATTAGAATGAAACCAAGTTACAGCAGCTCCTCGGCAGATGTGTAGAGTTGTTGTATGGAAGGAGAAATGATATGGAAAAGAAGCAAGAAAATACTAAATCTCCCAAGAAAAATCAAACGCAAGAAAAATCTACCAAAAAATCGGTAAGTCTTGAAACGTTGTTATCAGCGGCAATGGGAGAAGACGGGGAAAAGAAACCCAAAAAGAGACCGTACTTTTATCTTCAGGACTTTGGCTTGATTATTCCTTATTGGGGAATCATAAGCGTTGAAAAAACTTTTGAGTGGGGACGGGTAAACGGTAAGACGGCTATGGTATATGGGCTGATAATAAATCAGGGCATAGAAAGTAGCCCCAATATGCCCTTTGGTGAACGCAAGACCATCTATGCGGACCAAGCCGTAAGGGATGCTAAATTTGATGCTATCCTGAAAGCTATGGAAGAACATAACTACGAATTCAGTAGGATTTAACAATCCATATTTATTAACAATCAAAAACCGTAAAAGCAAAATGAAAAAGTTTGAACTGGTACGGGAAGTCGCTAAACAGAGCGGTCATTCCCAGGAAGTAGTCAATTCCGTCATTGACACTATGTGTGCCGTTGTTGCGGAGACCGTTGTTACCAATGGCGAGGAAGTCAACCTCCCTGCGCTTGGTAAGTTTAAGCAGAAGGTCAACGCAGCGCGCAAGGGTATCAATCCCCTGAACAAAAAGCCTATCTCCATTCCGGAGACCCATACGCTTGCGTTCAAGCCGACGTCTTCGCTGAAGGTCACCGTGGAGTAGGTTCTACGTGTTTTATAAAAGGTTTGTTGAGCAGCGTTCTTTGCGGGGCGCTGCTCTTCTTGTTCCCCAGAGTTTTCTTTATTACAGATAGAAACAAAACTATATG
>Ga0256405_10005688_pt1 | contig 21063 bp, 21 predicted proteins | sample RumenRJG_02DNA_FD_189096 | JGI IMG/M metagenome (GOLD analysis project Ga0256405, IMG submission 189096) | Bovine rumen microbial communities from Lethbridge, Alberta, Canada - RJG_02 | ecosystem: Host-associated > Mammals > Digestive system > Stomach > Rumen | place: Canada: Alberta... | reverse complement strand
TCTTCCGTCCGTCGGGCCGAGAATCTGCACGACCGGACTCTTCTCCGTACGGGCGGTCTCGCCGTTATTTCAGTATTATCCATTCACCTGAAACCCGCCTCGTTCTCACTTATTATTTCAGCATACCCAGACAGTTGAAATCAGGCCCGTTACGGAGAAAATTCCCATCGTTTTTGGTGCTTTTGACAGGCATTCCGTTCTCACTTAACTTGAATCAGCCCGGATACCGTCAATGAACGCCTCGGGGACCTCCCGAAAATGATAACTGAGAACGAGACCGACCCATCCGAAAACCGTGTTTATTCCCAAAATCTGTCGGAGTTTCCTCCATAAATGTCAAACTCAAGTTTTAATAAAAGCCGTCACTACCGCCATACAGAATAAACATGTCGAAGAAAATCGTCATCATCGGTTCCGGAGCGGCAGGAATGTCAGCCGCTTCGGCCGCCAGGGCCGCAGACCCCGAGGCGGATATCACCGTCTTCACCGAGGACAGGGATGTGGCATACTCGCCCTGCATGATCCCCTGGGTTCTCGAAGGCAAATCCACCTGGAACGAGATGATCATGCACGACCCCGCCTGGTACGCCAAGGAGAGGAATATCAAGGTCATCACCGAGACCAAGGTCGAATCAGTCGTCAACGACACCCCCCGCGGAGCTCCCGCGGTCAGGACCGTCACCGCCGGCGGCAAGACCTATGAGTACGACTCCCTCGTGCTCGCTACCGGAGGAAAGGTCTTCATCCCCCCGATCGAGGGAACCCAGCTCCCCGGAGTTTTCACCGTCAGGACCGTCAAGGGCGGACAGGAGATCGAAGCCTACCTGAAGAAGTCCCAGAAGGTCGCAATCGCCGGAGCGGGAGTCATCGGACTGGAACTCGCACTGGCACTCGTCAACATCGGAAAGGATGTCACCGTCATCGAGATGATGGACCAGGTCATCCCCAGGATCGCCGACAAGGACATGGCCGAGCCCATGCAGGCCTACCTCGAGGCCAAAGGCGTCAAATTCATGATGAAGACCCCTGTGCAGGGTGTCATCGGAAAGGACAAGGTCGAAGCCGTCAACGCCGGCGGAACCGAGGCCCCCTGCGACATGGTCATCTTCGCCACCGGCGTCAGGGCCAACACCGACATCGCCAAGGAACTCGGTCTCGACATCGGACAGCTCGGAGCACTCTGTGCGGCACCCACCCTCCAGGCTTACAAGAGGGGAAGGCTCTGCCCCGACATCTTCGTCTGCGGAGACGTCCTGCAGTGCCAGTCCGCCGTATACCCCGGACCCACCATGAGCCAGCTCGGATCCTCGGCCGTCAAGGAAGGAAGGGTCGCCGGAGCCAACGCAGCGGGAGCCAAACTCGAGTTCGGCCCCGTCGCCAGCCCCTGGGTCAGTGTCATCGGCGAGAAGCAGATTGCGGGAACCGGCATGTCCCTGGGTCTTGCCTCCTGGTACGGCGTCGAGGCCGTCGCAGGAAAGGCCAAAGGACTTACCCGCGCCAGGTACTACCCCGGCGCCAAGGAGCTTATCGTCAAAGTCCTCGCCGACAAGAGGACCCACCGCCTCATCGGTGCCCAGATCATCGCCGGAGAGGAAGCCACCGGACGCATCGACTGGCTGACCTCCGCCATCCTCAGCGGTGTCACCGCAGAGGAGTTCCTCGTACGCTCCGAGAACGCATACTGCCCTCCCACCTCCCAGGTCAGAGACGTCGTCTTCGCGGCGGTGGAGGACCTCGTGAAGAACCTGTGATCCGATGGACCCCGGAGAGTACAAGAGGCTCTACTACGGCCTCAACAGACCCGAAGACATCGACGCGTTCCGTGAGGAGGGTTACGACCAGCGTCTCCTGGAGACCCTTTACAACCAGAAGGTCAACAGGAACGTCAAGAAGAAGTACCACATCGTCAAGAAGAACGCCCCCAAGATGCTGAGGATGTGGAAGAAGGGAAGGTCGATCTGCCAGATCGCGGACGATTACGGCTTCCCTCCGATCCTCACCGCCATGCTCATCTTCCAGGAGGACGGTACCGGCAAGAAGGTCTTCTGGGAATATGTGCGCGACCCCTCGCTGCTTGACAGCGAGGTCACCGCCGACGAGCTCCGCGAGGCTTCCGCGAGGGACCTCGTGTACTCGCTGGAAGGCAACGAGAAGAGCAAGGAACGCGGCAAATGGGGAGAGGGACTCCTCTGGAAATGGCTCGATGCCCAGGGCATCGATTACATGACCGAGGAGGACGAACGCAGAGAGGACGGAAGCCAGGGCTCCAAGACCCCCGACTGCCTCCTGGCCGAGCCGATGGACTTCTGCGGCAAGAAGATCTACTGGATCGAGAGCAAGGCCTCGTTCGGAGACGCCGCCGAGTTCAAGATAAACTCCAACAAACAGCTCATCCCGTATACCGAGCTTTTCGGTCCCGGGGTAGTGGTCTACTGGACCGGTTACCTCGACGGCCTCGCATGTCCCGAAGGAGTCACCCTCGAGGACATCGGAATTCTTGAAAAGAAACTGAACAAGTGGAAGGACGAGTGAGGGGGATTAACCCCTCTCCCGCCTTCACTGCATCTTGATTTTCTGTGCGAGCTCTTCCCTGAGCTCACCGAGGGTTGCGGTCCTCTCGGCATAGGCATTGTGTTTGTGGATGGATTCTTCCGAATCGCTCTTGACGACTACCTCGGTGTCGTCGGGCAGGTCGGAGTACTTCTCGGTGACGAGGGTGAGTCCGTTCCTGACGACATCCTCCACGAAACAGGTCTTGGTGTGGGCATTGATGACGACCCTTCCCTCGTCCTCCCTCTTAAGGAGCTCGAAGGTGGGGGTGGACACGGCCTTCTCCGCGAGTTCGATGAGGTCATCGGCCTCGATGACGCTTCCGAGACCGGTGGTCATGTAGATGGAGCAGATGTTCCTCTGGTTGTGGGACATCATTGGGAATCCTGGGTCAGTGACGTTGAGCAGCTCACCGACGGTCTCCTGAGCGCAGGGACAGGCGGTCATTCCGCAGGCGTCTACACCGATGGTCTTGCGGATCTCGCCGTCGCGGACTCCGTGAGCCTTTGCGTGAAGGGTGTAGTACTCGAGGGTATCTCTGCCTGAAGGGGTCTTGTTGGCCTTGAAGTATTCTCCGGTGATGTCGACATACGCGTTGACTGCATACTCATGCTTGACGAGGAGCTTCTTCACCATGCTGACAGCCATGTCTTCGAGACCGGTGACGGGCTGCTTGACGCTCTCGTCCGCAATCTCACGGAGCACCTCTACGTTCCTGGAGAGATGGGAACCCCTCTGGGTCGCAGGGAGATCGACGAAAATATCGATGGTGCAGTTAACAACGCTGTTCAGGGGACTGGTGAATCCGGGCCTGCCGATGAGGACAGGTTTGCGGACCTTGGACACACCGACCTTGGTGAGTTTGAATCCGGAAGAACCCTTTCCGTACTGTACGTCACACTTCAATGCCATGAGGACGTGTAAACTTAGCATTACTTAAAATGTCTACGTCAACCACATTTCGGGTAATAGTCAGACCCTGCAAGTATTTGAGCTACGAAGCGATGCATCATGCATGATGCAATGCGGCGTGGACGAAGCGGGAAGAGGCCCCATGCTGGGCCCGCTCGTGGTCGGAGCAGTATGGTGTGACGACGAATCCGTCCTGAAGGTGATAGGCGTGAAGGACTCCAAGAAACTCACCCCCTCGGCACGCGACCGCATGTACGACGAGATCGCTGCCTCGGTTCCGCATTGGTGCACTGTGCCCATATCGGCCGAACAGATCGATCTCCGCATGAAGACCCAGAGTCTGAATATGATCGAATTGGACGTGTTCGTGGAGGCCGTATCGAAATACCCCTCGGAGACCATCTACGCCGACTGTCCTGATGTGGACACCAACCGTTTCGCCAACATCATGAAGGCGAAACTGGAGGGTGGCGAGGTGATTGCCGCCCACAAGGCGGACGACCTGTATCCGGTGGTATCTGCCGCATCCATCATGGCCAAGGTCACCCGCGACAGGATGATCGAAGACATCCAGAAGGAATTCGGCTGCCCGATTGGATCCGGCTATCCGAGCGATGCCGTGACGGTCGCATTCATAGAAAAATGGATTAAGGATAACGGTTGTGCCCCACCACATACCCGCACATCCTGGGAACCTGTCAAAAAGATGATATCCGCAAGACACATGACCAGGATTAGCGACTGGTGATAACATGACCATGGAAGAGCAGCTCAGAGGCCTCGTTGACAAGTTCAACAAGAAAATGGCCGAAGACGAAAAGATGAGGGATGAAGTAAAACACCTCACCAAGACCGTCAACATAGACCTCGACACCGAGAAATACTCCTTCAAGCTGGAGAACGCTGAGATCTTCGATTTCAGCTGCACCGCCCTCGACGAGGCGGACGTCATCATCACCAGCACCCCCGAGAACCTCCAGAAACTCCTGGACAAGGAACTCAGGCCCATGAGGGCGTACCTCACCAAGAAAATCACCATCAAAGGAAAGATTCAGGACCTTATGTTCCTGAAGAAATTCTTCTGAAACAAACTCCTTCCCTGCGCAGGGATTAAATATTATATCCTGCGTAGGGCAACTATAGCGAGGTAGGGTAGCCAGGATATCCCGTCGGGCTCATAACCCGGAGATCAGACGTTCAAATCGTCCCCTCGCTACCATCTTTTTCAAAATAATTGGAAAGAACGGTCTATATACCGTATTTCGATTCTCAGGCATGGATAAACTCCGCCTCGTCATGGCCTGCATAAACTCCCGTATTGGGGAAATAGAACGCAATGCTGGCACTATGATTTCTTTCATGGAGAAGGCGGCGGAATCCGAAGCTGATCTCATCTGTTTCCCGGAGATGTGTCTCACCGGTTATTCCATGCCCCGCAGTTTCGATTACTGCCTCGGAGTGGATTCACCTGCAATTGGGAAGATAGTGGATGCCTCCAAGGAGCTCGGTCTCTGTACCGTGTTCGGATATGCGGATTCCGAGAAGGGTATCGCTCAGGCAGTGACGGAGAACGGAAAGCTCCTCGGGACTTACAAAAAGACACATCTGGGTCTAAAGGAAAAGGAGTTCGCGAAACCCGGTGACGGCCTGCCTATATTCAGGACATCGAAGGCCACAGTCGGGATTCAACTATGCCTCGAATCCCACTTTCCCGAGATATCCGGTACATTGGCTCTCAAGGGTGCGGACATCATCCTGATGCCCCATGCATCCGGTCTGGAAGCCGGGCGCAGGAGACTGACCTGGAACAAGATTCTGCCCGCGAGAGCGTATGACAACACCGTTTTCGTGGCGGCCTGCAATCAGGCAGGAGACAACGGACTCGGTACGGTCTTCGGAGGAGGCTCCTGCGTAATGGACATCAGCGGAGACCTTCTGGCAGAGGATTACAGCGGAGAATGCCTCCTCACGTGTGATCTGGACGGCAAACGGCAGGAAGAGCTGCGCACATCCGGCAACAGGGATATGCACAGCCTGTACTTCCTGGACCGCCGCCGCCCCGAACTGTATCAGTGATTTGACTGGTCATCCAGGTAGTCGCTTATCTTGTACGAGTTCTCCACCGGGATCACGAACACCCTGCCGTCCCCGGGATGCCCGGTCCATGCGGCTTTGCGAACGGTATCCACCGCAAGATTCACGTCGCTGTCGTCTTCCAGAACGATCTCTACCTTCATCTTCTCGATCTCATCCACCACGAAATCCCCGACCCTGCTAGTGAATCTCACTCCGGCCTGCTGGCCTCTGCCGGTAACGCGGGTGAAGGTCATCCCGATGATTCCTACCCCCTTCAGGGCTTCCTTCACCTCTTCGCACTTCTCCGGACGGAATATCGCTATCACCATCTTCATCGTCTCACCTCAGCTGAAATATGCTGGCTCCCCGTGCTCGACGACATCCTGCCCGATACTCTCCTCCTCGGCGGGAATGCGTAACGGCATAACCTTCGATAACAACAGTGCCAGCATGTACGAAACTGCGAAGCAGAAGACTATGGTGATAGCAATCGCACAGAGCTGTCCCACGAACAGATCGGTACTGCCGAACAGCAATCCTACGGTCCCTCCGGTGTACTTGCTCTCGGCGAACAGCCCCACGGCGATTCCTCCCCAGATTCCGCCCACCCCGTGGACTCCGAAGACATCGAGGGCATCATCCAGCGAGAACCTGGCGTGGATGATCCTCACGGACCAGAAACACAGGGCTCCGCCCACCAGACCGATAACGAACGCTTCAGGAGTTCCCACGTAACCCGCGCCGGGTGTAATCGCAACCAATCCGGAGACCGCTCCCGCAATAAGACCCAGCACGCCTACGCGTCCCACCACCATATACTGGCACACGGCCCATGCGATCATAGCAACTGCTGCCGCCAGCTGTGACACGAAGATTGCGTGTACGGCCTGACCGTTGGCGAATATTCCGGAACCTCCGTTGAAACCGAACCACCCGACCCACAGCATCATCGCACCCAGGAAGGTCAGGGGTACGCTGTGCGCCCGCGACCTGCGGATGCTGTCCTTCCTGTTGCCGACGAACATCACCAATGCGAGACCGCTCACTGCGGCACAGATGTGGACCACGTCTCCGCCTGCGAAATCGAGTACGGTCAATCCGATGTTCTCGAAACCCCCGCTCCATACCCAGTGTGCCATCGGGACATACACCAGGAGTCCCCAAAACAGCAGGAACCATGCGATGGCAACGAACCTCACGCGCTCCGCACAAGCCCCCAGGATGATGGCCGCGGTCAGCACTGCGAACATCATCTGGAACAATGCGAATTCCATGACCGAATAATCGCTCTGACCCTCGTCCAATCCGTTCATGAATACGAAGTCGAGATTGCCTATGAAGCCTCCCGAAGAACCGAATGCAAGCGAGTATCCGAGGATCACCCATGAGAGGGTCATGATACCTGCGGCGATCAGGGTCTGAGCCATGATCGAGGTCATGCTCTGCTTCCTCAGCATGCCTCCGTAGAAGAACGCCACACCGGGAAGCATCATCGACACCAATATGGTGCATATGAGGATCCAAGCGGTGTCTCCGCTGGATACCGGTTCGCTTCCGGTGAATGCGGCGTCCGCGGATGGCATAACGGACATCAGTATAACCGATAGTACAGTTACAATCAGAATTCCTGCTGTTATTCTCGCTGTTCTGCCCATATAACTCACCATTTGTACATATATTCTGTCTTTGAGCGAACAAATATACAAATGTATTTTAATGTATCCATTAAACGAGTGGATAAAAACGATAATTTACATTTAAAAACCGTCAAAATGACTATTATGTAGATGCATTTGACGTATAATATGACGGTAATTAGACATATGTCTAACAAACAATGAAAGAAAAATGGGGCCGAAGCCCCGGGAAGGGTTTACTGAAGGAGGCTCTTAGCCTCGTCCTCGGACATATCAAGGGCCTTGAGCATGTACTCGAGGGCCTTCTTGGCGTATTTTGCACGGGCTTTGGGATCGTCGAGGATCTCGCCGTAGCTGCCGAGGATGTGGTTGTAGTACTCGATTGCGAACTCGGAGTACAGGGAAGGTGCCAGGGATTCGTCGATCTGGGCTGCCTCGTTGTAGGCGGTCTCGGCCTCCTCGTACTTTCCGATGGAGATGCAGAACAGACCGTAGGCCTGGAAATACTGTGCGTTGGAGTCGTCGAGTTCCATCGCTTTGGTGTAGGCCTCGATGATTTCCTCGTCCTTCACCTTGGCTCCGAACATTCCGGATGCATAGTTGCCGCACTCGGCCTTACAGTACCAGCCCTCAGCATCATCGGGGAATTCCTCGACGTACTTCTTGAATGCGGAATATGCCTTCTTGAAGTCGCCCATGTCCATGGGTTTCATGGCCGCATCGAACTTCTTCTGAGCCGCTGCGTCCCTCTGATAGCCGGTGGCTTCGATCTCGTCTGCCATACGGTACGAATCGAAATGCTATATATAAAGAGAATTCAGGACGGGCAGGGACGTTCCGCTGACTGGGAGGGGTTCTCTTTCATATAATATAAATAAAGAGGGCGTTTAATCGGTTTAGGTCTTCCAAATGGACAAAGATATTGTGGCGAGAGTCGCGAAAGCCGCTCATATCCGGCTCACCGACGAAGAATTGGAGAAATACAGCAAGGACCTCGGAGACATCCTGGAATACTTCGCAATCCTGGATGAGGCTCCCAACCACGAGGGCAACGGAATCAATCCCGTGGAAGTGGCCGATGTCCTCAGGGACGATGTGCCCGAGGAGAAGTTCGAATCCGAGAAGCTGCTTGCCGACATGAAGACCTACGAGAACTACATCAGGGGGCCCAAGCTGGTATGAGCGACGCTGACACCCTTTCGAAACTATCCAAGTTGAACGAGAAATACCAGATGTTCAACGATTTCTGCTGTGACGGAGAGCTCGGAGATGCCAAATTCCTGTTCTCCGCCAAGGACAACCTCACATCCGAGGAGTACGAGACCTGCGCCGGTTCCCGCATCCTCGGCGGATACCATCCGATATTCGATGCGACATCCATCGCCAAGCTGAAAGCGGCCGGAGGAAAACTCGTCGGGAAGACCAACATGGACGAGTTCGGATTCGGTACCTTCTCGACGAACTCCGGGTTCGGCATCCCCAGGAACCCCTTCGACCTCTCCAGGTCCTGCGGCGGTTCTTCGGGAGGTTCGGCCTGCGCCGCAGCCGTCCTCGACGACCACATCTCCCTCGGAGTGTCCACCGGAGGATCCATCTGCTGCCCCGCCAGTTTCTGCGGAACCTACGGTATCGTTCCCAGCTACGGACGTGTCTCCAGGTACGGACTCATCGACTACGGGAACTCCCTCGACAAGATCGGAATACTGTCAGTGGACCCCAAACAGATGACCAAGTACCTCCCCATCATCGCCGGGAAGGACAAGGAGGACCCCACCTCCTGCGTACAGCCCGAGCTCAAGATCACCCACAGAAAGATGAAATCCGTGGCCGTCCCCAGGGAAGCCGTGGAAGGCATCGCCAAGGATGTCCTCGAAGCATTCAACAAAGCCCTCGAGGACCTGAAGAGCATGGGAATCGACGTGGAATATGTGGACATGCCCGAGCTCAAATACGCCATGCCCGCCTACTACATCCTCGCCACCTCCGAGGCCTCCACCAACCTCGCCAGATATGTCGGAATGAGGTACGGACAGCAGGAAGGCGACCTTACCCTCGGATTCGACGATTACTTCACCTCGTTCAGGACCGAGTACTTCGGCGACGAGGCCAAGAGGAGGATTCTGCTCGGAACCTACACCAGGATGGAAGGATTCAGGGACAGATACTACGCCAAGGCTCTGCAGGTCAGACTGGTCGTCATCGATGCATACAAGAAGATGTTCCAGAACCATGATGCGGTCCTCACCCCCACCATGCCTTTCGTGTCCCCCAAATTCGACGACATCTCCAGGATGACCCCTGTGGAGTCATACAAGGCGGACTTCCTTACCGTCCCCGCCAACCTGGCGGGAACACCCCATCTCAACTGTCCCTGCGGATACAACGCGGACGGCATGCCCATCGGAATGCAGTTCGTATCCGACCACTGGAACGAGGATGTGCTCCTCACCATGGCGGAGGAATGGGACAAACAGTTCGAGGTCAGGAAAGCGGAGGTGAGCCTGTGAAGATCGGATTGGAGATCCACGTGCAGCTCCCCACCAAATCGAAGATGTTCTGCTCCTGCCCCACCACCGATGCTCCGGCACCCAACACCCACGTGTGCCCCACCTGCCTCGGTATGCCGGGATCCAGGCCTGTCCTCAACAGGGAGGTCCTGGTCTGCGGAATCAAGCTCGCCAAGATGCTCGGATGCAAAGTGGCCGACACCACCTGGTTCTCCAGGAAGACCTACTTCTACCCCGACATGAGTAAAAGCGTTCAGATAACCCAATACGACCACCCTATCGGAGTGGGCGGAGTGGTGTATCTCAACGGCAAACCCATCAGAATCACAAGGATCCATCTCGAGGAGGACCCTGGAAAGACCAAGAGGACCTCCGACATGCATGCCCTGGTCGATTACAACAGATCCGGTATCCCCCTGGCGGAGATCGTCACCGAACCCGACCTTGCCACCCCCGCCGAGGCGAGGGCATTCCTGGCACAGCTGATCGGGGACATCAAGTACACCCTCGACCTGGGAGAGAACTCCGAGAGGAGCATCCGCTGCGACTGCAACATTTCGGTCGGAAAGGAGAGGTGCGAGATCAAGAACGTCACCGGTCTGAAGAACGTCGAGACCGCCCTGACCTACGAAATGATCAGGCAGATCAAGATTCTCAAGGCCGGAGGCAAGATCGAACGTGCCACCATGAACTTCGATGAGAGCAGGGGAGTCACCTACGGCACCAGGAAGAAGGAGTTCGAAGCGGACTACGGTTACATCGACGAGCCCGACCTCGGAATCTTCCACATCAAGGCACTGGCGGATTCCATCACCATCAAGGAAGCACCTGCCAAGATGATCCCCAGGATCGCGGACCAGTACGGCATCGACCAGAAGATGGCCAAGCAACTGGTCTCCACTTCCGCCGATCTGGCACAGTTCTTCGAGACGGTCGCCGGAAAGTACGGCAAGGATGTCGCTGTCAAGTGGGTCGCAGGCCCTGTGACCTCCAACTGGAAGAGATTCGAGGAGAGGGAAGGGGACACCGACGGTATCCTCGAGATCATCGGCAAATTCGTTGCCGGCACCATCAACGACAGCGAATGCGGCATCGAGATCAAGGCCCTCATGACCGGAGAATCTGCAGAGGCCGCCGCGGAGAGCTCCGCAGGTCTTGAGACCCTCATCACCGAGTTCCTTGACGCCAACCCCAAGATCGTCGAGGATTACGGCAAAGGAAACACCAAGGCCGCCAACAGCGTCATCGGTTACGTGAAGAAGAACACCGGAGGACAGTACTCCTCAGCCGATGTCGTCGAGACCGCCAAGAGACTTATCGAAGCGCGTCTCCAGTAAAACTCCATTCCCGGTGCAGCGATGCATCGGGTCTTTCTCATTCTTCCCAATTGATAAAAGGTAATGACCCAGACGCGCTCGGCGTCCAGGTCTTTAATGGTTTTCTCACTCCGCGTCGGGGTTGAATTCTTCGGCATCGGAGATGTCGAAGTCTCCTGCCAGGGAGATGATCTGCAGCTCCTGGAGCTTGTCATCGTCCACGGGCGAGGGGGAACCGTCGAGCAGGGATACGGCCTTCTTGTTCTTGGGGAAGGCGATGACCTCTCTGATGGTGTCCTTGTTGAGCAGGATGGCGCACAGCCTGTCGATACCGATGGCGATTCCTCCGTGAGGGGGTGCACCGTAGGAGAGTGCCTCCACGAAGTAGTCGAACTTGGCCTCGATCTGCTCGTCGGTGAGACCGAGCTTGTGGAAGACGGCCCTCTGCATCTCAGCGGTGTGGATACGCTCGGAACCGGATCCGAGCTCGTTGCCGTTCAGACAGAGGTCGAAGCTGGCTCCGCCGCACTTGGGATCGTCGATGTCCCCGAGGGGCAGGACGAACGGGTGGTGGAACGCATCGTACTTGCCGGAGACAGGGTCGATCTCGAAGAGGGGGTTCTGGTCCATCCAGAAGAACATGAACTCGTTGTCGGGGACCATGTGGAGGTCCTCTGCGATCTTCTTCCTGAGGAATCCTCCGCCCTCGTAGGTAGCCTTCCAGGGCCCTGCGATGAGGAACACCAGGTCTCCTTCCTCCGCTCCGAGGGTCTTCTTGATGTTCTCGAGGATCTCGGGGGTGAAGTACTTGGTGATGTTGCTGGTGAGGACGCCGTTCTCGCACCTCATCCAGGTGAGTCCTCCGAGTCCGACCTTCTTGGCGTACTGGATGTACCTGTCGACCTCGTTCCTGCCGACCTCTCCGTACTCCTTCTTGACGCAGATTCCGGCCACGATTCCTCCTTCGGAGAGGATGCTCTGGAAGATCTTGTAGGGAACGTCCTTGACGACGTCGGTGAGCTTGACCCACTCGAGTCCGTACCTCATGTCAGGCTTGTCGGATCCGAACCTCTCCATGGCGTCGCGGTAGCCGATGTGGGGGAAGGGGGTCTTGAGGTCGGTGCCGTAAAGGCCTTTCCAGATGTGGGCGACCATTCCCTCGATGAGGTCCTGGATGTCCTTGCTGTCGACGAAGGACATCTCGAGGTCGAGCTGAGTGAACTCGGGCTGCCTGTCCTTACGGGAGTCCTCGTCACGGAAGCACCTGGCGACCTGGTAGTACCTGTCCATGCCGCCGACCATGAGCATCTGCTTGAACTGCTGGGGGGACTGGGGCAGGGCGTAGAAGGTACCGGGGTGGACACGGGAGGGGATGATGTAGTCCCTGGCTCCCTCGGGGGTAGACCTTCCGAGCATGGGAGTCTCGATCTCCAGGAATCCCTGGCTCTCCAGGTAGACCCTGGCAAGGTGGACGAGCTTGCTCCTGAACTGCATGCTCCTGATCATCTCGGTCCTCCTGAGGTCGAGGTACCTGTATTTCATACGGGTGTCCTCGTCGGGAAGGACTCCTTCCTTCTGGTCTCCGATCTCGAAGGGAGGCAGCTTGGATTTGGCGAGGAGCTCTGCTTTGGTGATGAGGACCTCAATCTCTCCGGTGGGGTTGCTCTCGACGGCGGTTCCCTCGACCCTCTTCCTGACGGTTCCCTCGATGAGGACGCAGGACTCACGGGAGAAGGTGGCCATGACGTTCTCGATCTCCTTCCTGTCGGTTCCGGCGGGAAGATCCTCAGGGTCGAAAACGACCTGGGTGATTCCGTACCTGTCGGCCAGATCGATGAAAGCGACTCCTCCGTGGTCCCTCGAAAACCTTACCCAGCCTTCAAGACAGACCTGTTTTCCGATATCGGAGGACCTGAGTTCTCCGCAAGTGTTAGTTCTTCTCATTGAGGTACCCCAATCTAATCAATGCATCGCGCTATACCAACGCTATAAATAATACATGCGCCCGCAGGCGCGTCTAGAAAGATGTGCCGAATCACTTCTTGGCAGGGCCGAACAGCTCGGGAACGAACTCGTTCTCGGACTTGACGACGTTCAGCACCACGGAAGTGTTGGTCCTGGCGACACCGTCGAGGGAGTTGATTCTCTTCACAACTGCGGAGAAGTCATCCCTGTTGAGACAGGTGACCAGGACCACGATGTCGGCCTCTCCTGTGACATCATAGACGGCTACGACCTCAGGAATCTCGACCAGATTCTTCTCCACCTCGACGACGGAGTCTGAATAGATGTGGACGAGTCCGGTGTAATCATATCCCATGGCAACATAATCGATCTTGGCACGGTATCCCTTGACGACACCCTTGCTCTCGAGGTTCTTGACCCTCTGGATGAGAGTGGTGGGGTGTACGCCCAGCTGCTTAGCAAGCTGTCTGTATGATCCCTGGCTGGAATTGCACAACATCTCGATGATACGCCTGTCGAGTTCGTCAAACTCTTTTAAGTCGCCCATGCGGTAACCTTCTTTTGAACCTAATAGTGTTAACTGTTTATAATATCAACGTACATTTGTCGACTCATAAACTATTTTTTCGCTCAAGTGACGAAAAAACCATTAAAATATAAGGGCGTGAATGTCAGAGATATGGCTGACGAGGTGTTCAGGAACGACGGATATATGTCCGTCTTCGAAGCAGGGATCGTAGCGGTCGACGGAGACTCGATCGTTTTGGACTGTACCGCATTCTACCCAGGAGGGGGAGGTCAGGTCTGCGACACAGGTACCATCAACGGATTCCGTGTCACCGACGTCCACTACAAAGGCAAGGAGATCGTCCATGTGGTCCCCGGACACGACCTCAAACCCGGCATGAGGATTTGGGGCGAGATCGATTGGGAACGCCGTTACGACCTGATGATGGGTCACACCGGAGAGCACCTCCTCTTCTGCGCCCTGCACAGGCAGGACCCCGAACTCGCCATCACCAAGATCTACATCGGCCCCGACGAGAAGTACGTTATCGTCAACCACGACATGGATTGGGAGACCATCGGCAAGGCCCTCGACTTCGCCAACCAGGCCATCCGCGACAACCTGCCCGTCCGCAAGGCCGTCGTAGCAAGGGATGACCCAGACCTCGAAAAGGTGAGGATCAAACTCGACCGTATCGATGAGGATGAGGAGATCACCGTGGTCTCCATCGGAGACATCGATTATTCTGCATGCAGCGGTATCCATGTGGTCGAGACTTCCGAGCTGGGTATGCTGTTTGTTGACAGGAAAGTCTCTGCAGGAAAGGACGGAATCGCCATACACTTCAAGGTCGGAAACGCAGCCCAGGACTCCGCCAGGAAACTGGCGAATATCTGTCTGCAGGTCATCGACGAGGCCAACAGCAAAGCGGAGGACATCGTTCGCAGCGTAGCCAACATGAAACACGATCTGGCACTTGCGGCTGAAGCAAGCAAGGCCATGGTGAAACAGCAGCTCAAGGAGCTGAAACCCGAGAACGTGAACGGTACCGATGTCTACCTCGGCAAATTCAGCGGTGCGGACAGGAAGGTACTCACCGACGCAGCCGAGGGGTTCAAGTCCAAGGGCGGAGTGGTCGCATTCGTCTCCGTCGCTGATACGATATCGGTCATGATCGCATCGGGCAGCCCCAAGGTGGACTGCAAGAAGCTGCTCCCCGAGGTCCTTGGAAAGTTCGGCGGCAGGGGCGGCGGCAAACCGGACTTCGCACAGGGCGGAGTCCAGGATACGTCTCAGGCCGATGAGGTCTACAAGACCCTCGTCGAGTCTGTAAAGAACCTTCTTTGAATTCACCTGCGGGGGTAATCCCCCGCACCTTTCTCACTGGAACCTGCGGAAGTCGTACCTTCCGTCCCTGATTCTCGCCATGACGGTGTCGGACACTCTTTCCAGAGACTCCGCGTTAAAGACTCCCGTGACGACCGCAGTGGCACCCGCGGTGGAGAGCATGTTGATCCTGCACCTGGCGGCCCCGTACCTCCTCTGGATGGGGTGGAGTACACATTGGCGAACTGTACCTTGTCGAACAGGATGTAATTGGAGACCCTGTCGAAGGAACCGGTCACGGCCAATACTATGGATTCGTTCATGGCGATGCTGCGGTTGCGGTAGGCGAGTACGAACCATCCGATACAGAGCATGTAAAGGAGCACGACGCAGGCGTTGAGGAACATTCCGAATCCGGAAGGAATCTCAGGCACCAGCAGGTATGCAAACGTCGCGATGGCCGCAACCGACAGGAAGACCCAGAATCCGAGACCGACCATGGAGACACGGGACTGCACGGACATCTGCTCGTCGCAGACGAACTCCGGGAGCAGGTCCTTGAAGAGACTGTAAGCCACGTCCCTGTCCTTCAGGGGGCAAAGCAGAGGCATGCCGTTTTTGTTGGAGGTACCGACGACCTCAGCCTCCAAAATGGATTTCCCGAGGACCCTGCACAGGAGCGGTTCGCGGATCTTGACGAAGTTCACCTTGTTGAGCTTGAAACAGTCGGTGCGGGTACTGAAGAATCCCGAGGATACTGTGACTGTCTCCCCCTGCCTCACGATGCTGTAGTTGTAATATCTGAAGAAGGCTGCGAAGGCAGGCATGAGGAATTCCACCAGGAAGAGGATGATCGGGAAGATTGTCACTCCGTCCCCGAAATAGAACGAGAGGATACTGTATAATGCCATCACGATTCCGAACAGAAGCTGGTAGGTGGACATGCCGATGAAAGCATGCAGGAAGATGTCCCAGGTGCTCACATCCACCAAGGATATTGCCTCCTCCTGAGATTCGTCGGTCTCATCCTTCACGGTATTCACCGTATCGAACATGCGGCTGTTCAGGCTCTTGCGGAGACGGTCGGCCTCATCCTTTTTCAGGACTATGTACGCCTCGGCCTTGGTCACGTTCATACTGGAATTGAGATTAAACGAGAGCTTGGTGGCGTTGAGTATACGGCAGATTATATCTCTCTCGACGTTGACCGATGCCAGCCTGTCATACTGGATACGGGTCTCCGAACGGAATATCGTGGTCCTCATAACCACAATCTCATCCTCCAGGAAGTAATACTTGGTCTTCAGCCAATAGATTATATTCACCGCTACGGCGAATACAAACATGATGAGAACGACGGCCAGATAGTACCTCATGTCAGCCTGCCCGTCGGAGTTGCTCCACCAGATGAGTATCATGAAACCGAAAATCAGGATTGTGCGGAACACGTTGCTGGCGACGTACGACCAGTGGTTGCGGAGGAAGGGCTGTTCTTCGGTCATTCCCTGGCCTTCAGCATCTGGATGATCTTCTGGTTGAGGTGCTCGGCAACATACTCGGCGATATCATCATCGAGATACTGCATATCAGCAGTTCCGCCGGCCGTGGTCATCGTTACATCGGCAAGGCCGAACTTCCTAAGGATGGGGCCCTTGCTGACCTGCACCTGATGGATCCTCTCCACAGGGACCAGAGAATGCGAATGGAATATCACTCCCTTGCGGACCTCGATGCAATCCTCATCCATACGGTAGCGGTAATGGCGGTAGAAGATGCCGGGGGCTATGAGCCAGTAGATGATTATCACTGCGAAGACGGGAGTGATGACGTAGAAGAGCCAGGACGGGAGTTCGCCAACCTTTCTGAGTCCCTCGAAAATACCGATGTATATCGCAGCCATGATCAGAATCTTGATTGCGTTGGCAAAATACATCGCGTTCTTTGCTACAGGATTCAGCATCCTGTACTCATCCAGGGCCCTATTTTCCGAGGATACCTGCACGTCTTCTTCAACCATGCAAGCCGATATCGATGCCCCGATAAAAAAACTAGGTTCTATAACGAAGTGTGTGGAAATCGAGTGGTTGATTGAGTTGTCTTTTGGTCAATCAGATTTCAGTTTCGGTCACTTTCGGTACTTTCGGCGACCTCTCCCTGTGAACTTTATATACCACGAAACAACGTATCTAGAACGATGCCGTATCGTACCGTGAAGATCCAGCTCTTCCCTAAACCCGAATAGGAGAAGAGGATGTTACTGACCCTGCATGCCTGCAGGGCAACCTATAACGATCTCAACGAGTACTGCAGGGACTTCACTAAAAGATACGATGAATGGCGCGAGAGCATGGGTGTACAAGAGGGCGATGATGCTTCGCTGTACGAAACGGATACCAATCCCCTTCCGAGATTCCCATCGGAATTCGAACTCACCGCAAAAGCAGGAGAGTTCAGGGAGATCAACCTCTGGAGACGGGATGCTTACGGTACTGCAGTCAGAGAAGTCGGCAACAGGATTCATAAGGCATACCAACGCTGGTTCGATTCTTTGGTAGATGATCCTTCCGCAGGAAAACCCAGATTCAGGACTGACGGGAGATACGACTCGTTCACATATCCTGCGTATAACATGTATCGCTTGGATACCCAGGGATTGTTCAAGGGAAAGAAGCCCCGTATGTTCCTCGGAGGTGTCGGTTGGATCAGATCCTCTGACAACGGGATCATCAAAAGAGTTCCCACTGATTGCATGAAACAGGCTGTGGTATCCAGAAAGAAGATGGGAAAATCCAACAAATGGTACATCACGATCTTCTGCGAATGTCTCGAGATACCTGATAACCGTACCTGGTACATGGATGCGGAAACTCCCGACCCTGTGGGCTTGGATCTCGGAGCAAGGAGAGTGGCAACACTCACAGACGGCACGGTGGTCGAGAACCACCGTACCATGAGGAAGAACGAGAAGAAGATGGCGAAGATACAGCGCAAGATATCCAAGACCAAGGAGGATTCGGAGGAACGCAGGAAGTATCTGGGTCATCTCAGGCATCTGCAGAAGAGGATGAAAGACAGCAAGAACGATCTTCTGCAGAAAGCCACGAGATCGATTGTTCAGAATCGCACGAAAATCTTCGTGGAGGATCTTTCTGTAAAGAAACTGATTGAATTACAGGACAACAAAGAATCAAGGAAACTGTTCCGCGATGCGAGCGCGGGGACGTTCATGAAACTGCTCAGATACAAGGGGGAGGAAACCGGGTCTGAGATAGTCGCAGTGAATCCCGCCTACACGAGCAGGATCTGCACCAAATGCGGAATGCTGAACAATCCGTTCAGCCAGGAGATATTCTGTTGCAGATTCTGCGGTTTCACCAAACACCGTGACGACAACGCATGCGAGAACGTACTTAGACGCGGGATGGGGTTCGACATCCTTGGCACGTCACCGATTGCCTGAATTGCCGAGGCGGAAGCCGAAGTGCGAAAAAACTGTGACTGGAGTGTGGGTTCATTTCCACACACTTCGTTATAGTACCAAAAACTAGTACGGATTCTGGCCAATTTTTATAAAAGGGATGTCATACGGAGAATCATATGGCAGGCGGAATGAGGGGAGTGAACCCTCGTCAGATGCAGCGCACCATGCGCTCAATGGGAATCAAACAGACCAACATAGAGAACGTCGTGGAGGTCATCATCAGGACCAGGGATCAGGACATCGTGCTCAGCCCCGCGGAAGTCGTATGCATCGACATGAAGGGATCCAAAAGCTACCAGGTATCCGGAGTCGAGACCGTCATGGCTGCCGGTTCCGCAGGAAGCTCCAGCGGACCCGTGTTCCCCGCAGAGGATATCGAACTCGTCATGTCCCAGACCAACTGCGACAGGGAGACCGCGATCTCCGCTCTCGAGGCCTGCGACGGACAGCCTGCCGAAGCAATCATCAAACTGATGTCCGAGTGATAACATGTGTCTAGCCATACCCGGAAAGATTGTCAAGATCGAAGGCGACCAGGCCGATATCGACTTCGGAGGCGCCATGAAGACCGCCAACGTCGCCATGGTCGACGCCAAGGTCGGAATGTGGGCGGTCGTCCACGCCGGTTTCGCCATCGAACTCATGGACGAGGAAGAGGCTCTCGAGACCCTCAAACTCTGGAACGAGTTCGTCGACAGCGGTACCGCCGAGATCAAAAACCCCAACTGAATTTTCATACGGCCCTTCGGGGCCAATCACTTATTTTTCAAGCTGCTGGCTCTATTATAATGGGAATGGGGGCTGAGCCCCCGAATGAGTTTACTGCTGCTCCTCGGTGGAGTCCTCGGTCTGAGCCTCAGTCTTGTCCGAGTGCCCGGCCGCGGCCTCTGCCAGGAGCTGGGTGGTGGTTTTCGCTTTGATCAGGAGTCCGATGACCGCTGCACAGAGGATGATACATCCGCCTGCGATGAAACCGAAGTCGACAGACTTGATGAAGGCCTGCAGAATAGCATTCGGCACGGTTCCGGTAGGATCGTACAGGGGGTTAGGCACACCGGGGCCGAGGACCGGAGTCAGGTACGCCAGCATGGGCTGGATGAACTCGGTTGCCTTGTCGGTAACGGCAGGAGCTCCTGCATAAGGACCGAGATTGTTCACATACTGGGAGTTGATGAGCATGGTGAAGATTGCGGTTCCGAGTGCAGTACCGATGGACCTCAGCAGGTTGACAGCAGAGGTGTTCATTCCGATTTCCTTAGGGTCGGAACTGTTCTGGACAGCTGCCATGACAGGAGTCATCATGCATCCGAGACCGACACCGAGGACGAACTGCGCGATACAGAACATGTCGATGGGCTTTCCGGTAATCGTGTAAAGGAACTCCTTGTTGGCATCGAATACCACTCCGTCCACCTGGAGGGTGGAGAACAGATACAGTCCGATGAACACGATTACAGGTCCGACAATCAGCCAGGGCCTGTAACCAGTCCTCTCACAGGCTCCTCCGGAAATCATGGAGGTGAGCATGATACCTGCCACCAGGAACAGGGTGTAGTAACTGGCGGTGAGGGTGTCGAGCTCGAAGAGAATGAAGGTTCCGAAGTATCCTCCGAAGGTCATGGCACCCATCATTCCGATTCCGAAGATCAGCATATACATTCCTCCGGCCATGACGGTGCGGTTCTTCAGAAGCTTGGGGGACAGGATAGGCTCAACTGCCCTCTTCTCAATCATGACGAAGAGGAAGGCACAGACTGCGAACACAGCGATGAGCGCGAAGGTGGTGACGCTCATCCATGCGAACTCGTTTCCTCCGCACTCGAAGAGCACGATGAGGGCAGTGAGGAGAGCGGTCAGTGCAACGATTCCCTTGTAGTCAATGACGGGTTTGTTGGGGATGACGGGTGCGGGGAACTTCTTAATCGTCAAGATGAAGGAGATTGCAGCGAGAGGGACGTTGATGTAGAAGCACCAGCGCCAGTCGATGTTCTCAGTGATGAATCCTCCGATTATAGGACCGATTCCGGAACCGATACCGAAGATTGCGGCGAGCATTCCCTGCATCTTAGCCCTGACCTCAGGAGCGTAAAGGTCGGCAATTGCTGCGGTAGCGACGGGGATGAGGATACCTCCTCCAAGTCCCTGGACTCCACGGCAAATGACGAGCATCTCCATATTGGTGGACATTCCTGCCACGATGGATCCGCCGACGAAGAGTGCGAGACCGATCAAGAACAGGGGTTTCCTTCCGTAAAGGTCGGAGAGTTTTCCTGCAATAGGGATGGTGATACACTCACAGAGAAGGTATCCTGTTACCATCCATGTGAAAAGACCATTGCCATTCAACTCGTTTGCAATCTTGGTTCCGCAGGTGCCGATAATGGTACCGTCGAAACAAGCGCAGAGCATGGCAAGACAAAGCCCGATCATGATCGATTTACGAGTCCTCGGGTCAATGTTTTTGTATGTGACTTGTTCGACTGCCATAGTAAACAGGTGGACTAATTTGCTATACTATTTAATACAGTACCATGATTCGAAACTTCGAAAAATGACAATTGTTTATCACAAAACAATTTCATCTCAGATTTGTTAAGAACCCGTCCAAAACGGATTATAATCGGTTTGTCCCCGGAATTCGGAGTCATCCGAATTGTTTATATAGGATGTACGTTTGCAATGTTTTGGTCTGACGGCCATAGCGGAGGGGTTCACCCGGTCCCATTTCGAACCCGGCAGTTAAGCCCTCCCGCGTAGATGTCGCGTACTGTGTTGCGCAAGTGCA
>Ga0256405_10005686_pt1 | contig 21073 bp, 20 predicted proteins | sample RumenRJG_02DNA_FD_189096 | JGI IMG/M metagenome (GOLD analysis project Ga0256405, IMG submission 189096) | Bovine rumen microbial communities from Lethbridge, Alberta, Canada - RJG_02 | ecosystem: Host-associated > Mammals > Digestive system > Stomach > Rumen | place: Canada: Alberta... | reverse complement strand
GACGGATACAAGTTCCCGCTTGCGGGGACGCAGGAGACGTTGGGAGGGGCCGGAGCGAAGCGGAGTCCCCCGGACACCTCACACCCCTCACAAAAAAGAGGCCGACTCACTTTTGAGTCAGCCCCGTTTTTTATTCATTGTATCCGGCTGGCTAGAACTTGTAGCGGACGCCCAGGGAAGGCACGAGGCCGACGAGGCCGCCGCGATAGAACTTGCCGGTACCGAAATGGAAACCGATCATCGGGCGGAGGTCCGCCGACAGGGTCAGGTGGTTCCAGGGGGTGAATTCGCAGCCCACCTGTCCGACAAAAGCCATCATGACTTCCGCCTTCTCCGGGCCGTGAACCTCATAGACATACCCGAGCGAAACGCCGGGACCGGCATACCAGGCCCATTCTCCCCGGTAGCCCCAGGCCGGTTCCGCGAAGATCCAGTTGTAGGTTGCCGTGGCGCGCAGGCCATGGTCGCCGACCATGTCCATGCCCAGGTCCACCTCCGCGAAATGCGGCGTGCCGAAGCAATGCTGGTAGCTGACCTCCATGACGGATCCCGCCCGGAGGCCGAAGGAACGCGGCTGCGCGGCCACGGTCAGACCGAGGTCCAGAAGCAGCAGCGTAAGCAAAGCCAGACGTTTCATGCTAGAAGGAATAGCGGACGGCGAGGGTCGGGTAGAAGCCGAAGCCGTAGTCGCCGAGACCCCAGATCGGGCGCAGGTCGAGCGACAGCTGCAGCGGGAACCAGAACGTATATTCGATACCGCCCTGGGCGGCGAAGCCGAGCCAGAACTTGGACTTGTCCTCGTGCCACCAGGAGCCGACGGAGGCGCCGATACCGACGTAGATGCCCCAGTCGCCGCGCGGCGTGAGGTCCGGCTGGGCAACCATCCAGTTGTAGGTACCGGTCAGGTCATAGCCCAGGTGATTCTTGCTGTAATAGGTGCCGCCGAGGTCGAACTCCAGGAAGTTCGGGTCGCCGACATAATGCTCGTAACTGAGCTGCCACTGGCTCATGCCGCGGAAACCGATCGCTTTCGACTGGGCGGAAGCAGCGATTGACAGGCCGAGCAGGGCGACGAGGATCAGTAAAACTTTCTTCATCTTGCGTTGAGTGGTTTAGGGGGTTATGCAATGCCGGAGAAGCCCATGAAGGCCATCGCGAGGATGCCCACGGTGATCAGCGCGATCGGAACGCCCTTGAAGGCTTTCGGAACGCTGCTGAGCGCAAGCTGCTCGCGGATACCGGCGAAGATGACCATGGCGAGGCCATAGCCGAGGGAAGTCGCAAAAGCATAGAGGACCGCTTCGCCCAGACCCAGCATGTGGGACGGAAGGCCGAAGGTGTACTCCTTCTGGACGACGTTCATGGCAACGCCGAGGACGGCGCAGTTGGTGGTGATCAGCGGGAGGAAGATACCCAGGGCCTGGTACAGGGACGGGCTCATCTTCTTCAGCACGATCTCGACCATCTGCACGAGGGCGGCGATGACGAGGATGAACGCGATGGTCTGCAGGAATTCCAGCTGGAACGGCAGGAGGAGGTACTTGTTGAGCAGGTAGGTCACCAGGGTCGCCAGGGTGATGACGAAGCAGACGGCGGCGGACATGCCGGTCGCGGTCGACAGCTTGTTGGAGACACCCAGGAACGGGCAGATGCCCAGGAACTGCGCCAGGACGATGTTGTTGACGAAGATCGCCGAAACAATGATCAGAAGAATTTCCATAACGTAACCTCCTTATTTCTTAGCCAGGAATTTGTTGAAGAGCACCATCAGGTAGCCCAGGCAGAGGAAGGCGCCCGGAGCCATGACGAAAGCCAGCATGCCGTCGCCGGTGATGAATTTCCAACCGAAGACGGAACCGCTGCCGAGGATCTCGCGGACGATGCCGAGGACGGTCAGCGAGCAGGTGAAGCCGAGACCGACACCGAGGCCGTCCAGGGCGGAATCCACGACGGAATTCTTGTTGGCGAAAGCTTCCGCACGGCCGAGGACGATACAGTTGACGACGATCAGCGGGATGAACAGGCCGAGGGTCGCATAGATGCCCGGCACGAACGCCTGCATCAGCAGCTGGAGCAGGGTCACGAAGGTCGCGATGACGACGATGTAGACCGGAATATGGACCTTGTCCGGGACGATCGGCGCGATGGCGGAGATCGCCATGTTCGCCAGCACGAGGACAAAGAGGGTCGCCAGGCCCATGCTGAGGCCGTTGATGGCGGAAGTGGTGGTAGCCAGGGTCGGGCACATGCCGAGGATCAGCACGAACGTCGGATTGTCCTTGACCAGACCTTTGGTAATGAGTTGCAGTTTAGTCATTGTTCAGTCCTCCATTGTTTTTGATCGCGTTCACGGCATTCTCGACGGCCAGGGCATAGGCGCGGGAGGTGATGGTGGAAGCGGTGATCGCATCCACGTCACCGTTGTCCTTCTTGACCTTGAGGATCTTCTCGGCAGGGTTGAAGCCCTTCCACTGTTCCATGAACTTGGTATCGGTGGTACATTTCGCACCGAGGCCCGGGGTCTCGGCGTGGGAAAGGACGGAGGTGTTGTAGACGACGCCGTCCGCGGTAATGCCGACCATCAGGGTCAGCGGACCGCCGAAACCGACGACCGTGGACTTCACGGCGTAGGCGGCCGGAGCGCCGCCGTCCGTCAGGGTGTAGAATTCAGAAGGCTGTCCGCCGACTTCGAGGGGCTGGGCGTCGGAGAGTTCCCCGCCTTCCGGCAGGACGGCGCTGATGGACTCCTTGAGAAGCCGGGCGTTGGTCGCGTCGATCGGAGCCTTGGTCATGGCATAGACGCCGGCCAGCAGGGCCGCGCAGACGAAACAGGTGCCGAAGAGGCACAGAACCATGTTCTTGAGATTGGATTGTACGGCCATGGCTTATTTCCTCCCGTATTTTTTCTGGTGGAACCACATGTTCAGCAGCGGAACGAACGCGTTCATGATCAGGATCGCGAAGGACATTCCTTCCGGATACGAACCGAAGTAACGGATCATCATGGTGATGAAACCGATGCCGATACCGAAGATAATCCCGCCCTTGACACTCATCGGGCTGGTCACATAGTCGGTGGCCATGAAGCAGGAGCCGAGGATCATACCGCCGGTCAGCAGGTTGAAGAGCGGATCGGTGAAACGGTCCGGAGCCGCCAGCCAGAAGATCAGGGACACCACGGCGACGGTAGCCCAGATGCTCAGGGTGATGTGCGGACGGATGACCCGGCGGACAAGCAGGTAGACAAATCCGAGCAGCAGGGCGATGGCGCAGACTTCGCCGGCGGTGCCGCCGATGTTGGCGAAGAGCATCTGGCCGTAGTCCAGGCCGTATTCAGCCTTGATCTGCGGGACGGTCTGGCCCTGCAGCAGGCCTTCCTTGACCATGCCGAGGGGCGTCGGACCGGTCACGGCGTCGGCGCCGAACAGGCCCTGGGGAGCCTCCCAGTGGGTCATGTAGGTCGGATAGGAGATGAGCAGGAAGACACGGGCGGTGATGGCCGGGTTGAACGGGTTCTGGCCGAGGCCGCCAAAACTCATCTTGGCGACGCCGATCGCGATGACGGCGCCGATGATGACGATCCACCACGGGGTGGTCGCCGGGAGGTTGAGGCCGAGGAGCAGACCGGTCACGACCGCGGAAAGGTCGCACACGGTGCTCGGAGCCTTCATCAGGTATCGGGTAATGGCATACTCCAGCAGGACGCAGGATGCAATGCTGACGGCCAGGATGAGAAGTTCCATCCAGCCGTAGAAGACGACGGACACCAGGGCCGCCGGCAGCAGGGCGATCACCACATCACGCATCAGGCTCGTCGTGGAGACGGCCGAATGGATGTGCGGAGAAGGTGAAACCAAAAGTTTATTCATCGTAGTATCGTGTTTTCAGGTTATTTCTTGGCGGCTTCAGCGGCTTTCGCAGCTTCCGCGGCGGCCTTGGCGGCTGCGGCGCGGGCACGGATGATGCCCATCACCTGGCCCTTGGCCTGGCGGATGATGTCGAGCAGCGGAATGTGGGCCGGGCAGCTGTAGAGGCAGCAACCGCACTCGATGCAGTCCTGGACGGCGTTGGCCTCGAGGTCATCGGTCCGGCCGGCACGGGCGAGCTTGTTGAGCAGGAACGGTTCCAGGCCCATCGGGCAGGCCTCCGCGCACTTGCCGCAACGGATGCAGTTGGATTCCGGCTCACGGCGGGTCGCCGCTTCGGAAAGATACAGGATCGAAGAGGAACCCTTGACCGTGCAGGCGTCGAGGTTGGCGATCGCCTTGCCCATCATCGGGCCGCCGCTGATCAGCTTGGCAGCACCTTCCGGAACGCCGCCGGCCTGCTCGGCGATATAGCTGAGCGGCATGCCGATGCGGAACAGGTAGTTGTGCTGCTTCTCGACCGGGAGGCAGTCGCCGGTGATCGTCAGGGTATTGGTAATGAGCGGTTTGTTCTTCTGGACAGCCTCATAGACAGCCAGGGAGGTCGCCACGTTCTGGACGACGGCGCCCACGCTGATCGGCAGTCCGCCGGAGCCCACCTGACGGTGCATCACGGCGTCGATGAGCTGTTTCTCACCGCCCTGCGGATATTTCTTCTTGAGCGAAAGGACTTCGATATTCTTGTAACCCAGTTCGGAGACGGCCTTGCCCATCGCAGTGATGGCTTCCGGCTTGTTCTCCTCGATGCCGATGACACAGCGGCAGCCGCCGAGCACCTTCTGCATGATGGCCGCGCCGATGACGATTTCCTTGGTACGCTCCAACATGATGCGGTAGTCGCTGGTCAGGTACGGCTCGCACTCCGCGCCGTTGATGATCAGGCATTCCGCCACGCTGCCCGGAGCCGGGTTCAGCTTGACATGGGTCGGGAACGTGGCACCGCCGAGACCGACGACGCCGCAGGCCTTGATGCGGTCCAGGATGAAAGCGCGGTCCTCGGGGATTTCCGTCACGAGCGTGTCGCTCAGGTCGATACCCTCGGCCCACTCGTCGCCTTCGACGGCGATCTCGACGTGGGTCATCCAGTTGCCCGCCAGGTCTTTCTGCGGGGCGATGGACTTCACGGTACCGGACACCGGGGAATGGACGAACGCGGAGATGAATCCGCCCGGTTCGGCGATGACCTGGCCGGTCTTGACCTTGTCACCGACGGCGACGACCGGCTTCGCCGGCGCACCGAGGTGCTGGGCCATGGAAACATAGACGGTCTGCGGGAGCGGCAGGACCTCGATGGCGCGGTCCTTCGCGATCTTGGCGTCATTCGGATGGACGCCGCCCATGGAGAATGTAATCTTAGCCATTGTTTTCCTCCTTCTTTACAGGTTCAGCCTCGGCAGCAGCCAGCTTGGCAGCCTCGGCTGCGGCGGCAGCGGCCTCGCGGGCCTTCTTCTGGCGCTCCTGGATACGGGCCTTGACGCCTTCCTTGTCGAGCGGCTTCGGGAAGCCGACACCGTGGATCGCGCCGGTCGGGCACATGGCCTCGCATTCGCGGCAGAGCTTGCACTTGGTATAGTCGATATAAGCGACGTTGTTCTCGAAGACGATGGCACCGTGCTGGCAGGTCTTGAAACAGATGCCGCAGCCGATGCAGGCGGCGGCGCAGGCCTTCTTGACGGCCGGTCCCTTGTCCTTGTTGACGCAGCTGACATACATGCGCATGCCGCGCGGTCCCTTGTTGCGGAGCTCGATGATGTGCTTCGGGCAGGCTTTGGCGCAGGCGCCGCAGGCGGTGCACTTGGATTCATCGACGACCGGGAGTCCCGTTGCCGGATCCATGGAGATCGCGCCGAACTGGCAGGCTTCCACGCAGTCCCCGCAGCCCAGACAGCCGTACGCGCAGCCGGTGTCACCGGCATACAGGGCCGCCTTGACCTTGCAGGAAGTGGCGCCGTCGTACTCGTTGGTCTTCGGCCGGTTCTCACAGGTTCCGTTGCAGCGGACGACAGCCACCATCGGGGCCTTCTCCTTGAGTTCGTAACCCAGGATGGCGGCCACCTTCTTCATGACGTCGTTTCCACCCACCGGACAATAGTTGTTGTCAAGGTTCGGAGCCTTGACCGCAGCATCCGCAAACGCACGGCAGCCGGCAAAGCCGCAACCGCCGCAGTTCGCACCAGGCATCACCTTCTCGACCTCGTCGATGCGGGGATCCTCCACTACCTTGAACTTCTCAGCCACAAAGTAGAGGACGAGCGCCAGCACCAGTCCGAGGATGGCGATGATGGCAATGGTCCAGATAATTGTTGTTGTCATAAGTATAGGTTTAATATTATTTCCTTCTGATATAAAAACGGTACTCCTTCTCGAAGCGGTCCCGGAAGCACCAGAGGATCAGGTACCATACCGCAATCCCGGCCAGTCCGGCAGCGCCTGCAAGGAGTTCGTGCACGTGCACGAAAGACAAAGATACGACGAAAATCAATAATATGAAAAGGGGAACGACATAAGCCAGCAGGACGGCTTTCGTTCCCATGCTCCCTCGGAGCAGCACTTCCACCTCTTCTCCGGTCTGGTAACCGGCGGCGGGATCGGTCGGCACCTCCACTTCCTTGCGGACAGACTCGAAGGCCGTGCACAGTCCCGCCGCATGGCAGGCGGCACAGGCCGACTGGGATACAATCTCTACGGTCGTTACCGCGGGGCCGACGGAAAGGATGCGACCGGTATGCGATATTTCTTCCTTCATGGATTATCTGGCAGGTTCGACAAGGGAGGTGAACGGATGCTTCAGGCCATCGAAAGACGTGAGACGGCCGTAGATATGGCCGACCCGGATCGGGGTGTCGAACCAGACGAGCAGGCGGTTGTCATCATCCGTGAACCACATGTCCCCTGCTGATTCGGCATCGTCTCCGAAGACTTCGCCGGACGCCAGCTTGACCGTGAACCGGCGGGTACGGATCTTCCCGATCCCGCGGACGGTCTTGTACTCGACCCCTTTGTAAATGAAATAGATGTTGCAGATATCGTCATCGATGGCGAACGTCAGCGGATACTTCCTGCCAGGCTCCACCTTGTCGAAATCCAAGTTGCGGGCATAGTAGAAAAGCGAGAGCACGTCGAAGGTGCAATCCGTCAGGGGCAACTGTTCGGAACGCTTGCCCTTGCTCTTGCTGTCGAGGGCGGCATGGATCTTCATGGCCGGCCAGTCGAAGGAATAATCGTTGGTGGCGAACCAGTTCCCTTCCTTCGTGTCCCGCGTGAAACGGACCGGCTCAAGGCCATCCGTCGTAAACCAGGAGCGGAAATCCTCGCGCATCTTGAAGAAGGGGTCGAATTTCCTGGCATTCTGCCCGAAGATACGGGCATTCAGCACGTCACGGCCGCGCAGGACCGTCGGCTCCAGCGAGAGGGACGCCGTTGCGACGTCGGCGTTGATGATGCCCCATTTGTAATGGATGACGAAAGACATGCGCTCGCCGGCGGCGAAGGCCAGGTTGTCCTTGGCCAGGTCCCGGACCGGGATGCAGTCTTTGCGGGGACCCGCAGCGAGGAGTGCCGGCGCGCAGAGCACCAGCGACAGGAGGACGGTGAGGATTCGTTTCATCATTCAAAACCGGAATTGCCGAATTCATCGCCGGCGTAGCCGCCGGTCGGGAAATCCATGTTCATGGCGGACTGGAACTCCATCGAACCGGCCTGGGCCACCAGGGTCTGGTCGAGTTCGACGAAGCGGACCTGTTCGCTCTTGAAGAGCATGTCGATGTCTCCCGTCTCGCCGTTACGGTGCTTTGCGATGATGATCTGGGTCGTTTCCTTGCCGTTTTCGGTTTCGGAAAGGCCCAGGTAGTCCGGGCGGTGCACGAAGATGACCATGTCGGCATCCTGTTCGATGGCGCCGGACTCGCGCAGGTCGCTCAGCATCGGCTTGCCGTTGCTGTTCGCACGCTTGACCGCGTCACGGGAAAGCTGCGACAGGGCGATGATCGGGATATTGAGTTCCTTGGCCGTCGCTTTCAGCGTACGGGAGATGAAGGCAACTTCCTGCTCACGCATGCCCCGCAGTTCGGCAGGGCCTTGCATCAATTGCAGGTAGTCGACGATGACGAGGCGGACACCCTTGCTCTTGACCAGGCGCTTGACCTTGGTACGGAATTCCATGATCGGAAGGCTCGGGGTGTCATCCACGTAAAGCGGCGCCTTCGAAAGGGCTTTCAGGCGGTATTCCAACTGCTCCCACTCCCGGGGCTCCAGCTTGACGCCGCCCTTGATCTTGTCGGCGGGAAGGCCGGACTCCGTCGTCATCAGACGCTTGGCCAGCTGGATGGCCGGCATTTCCAGGGAGAAGAAGGCGACCGGCATCTGGCTGTCCACCGCCGCGTTGCGGGCGATGTTGAGCGCAAAAGCCGTCTTACCGACGGATGGACGGGCGGCCAGGATGATCAGGTCGGAGGCCTGCCAGCCGTTCGTGATCTTGTCGATGGACGGGAAACCGCTGGGAACGCCGCTCAGTCCGGACTGTTCCTGCATCCGTTCGACGTCGTCCATCGCCGTCTTGATGATCGATCCGATCTCCTGGACATCCTTCTTGACATTGTTCTGGATGGCCGCGAAGACCTTCGACTGCGCATTGTCGATCAGGTCGTCGACATTGACCGAATCGTCATAGGAGTCCCGGAGGATCTCCGTCGACGCCGTGATCAGGTCGCGCTGGATCGTCTTCTGCTTGAGGATCTTGATATAATATTCGATATGGGCCGCTGCACCGATCTTCTGGCTGAGGGCAGCCAGGCGCACGGCGCCGCCGACGGTCTCGAGGTTTCCCAGTTCATGCAGTTTCTGCGACACGGACAGCAGGTCGAGGGCGACGTGCTCGTTGACCAGTTTCTGCATGGCCTCGAAGATCATCTTGTGCTTGGGATCATAGAAACAGGACGGGGTCAGTTCTTCCATGGCCTCGTCCACGCAGCTCGGTTCAATGAGCAGCGCTCCCAGGACAGCCTCTTCGAAATCAAGAGCTTGAGGCGGTTTGTTTCCCATCTCAAGCCCTAAGGTATCCAAGTTGATGTCCTGACTTTTCCGACGTGTGTTCCGTTTCGGGTCAGGCATGTCTTCCGGTTTTTAAAAATTATGCTTCTTCAATCTCCGGGCTGACGATGATGCGGCCGCAGTGCTCGCAGATGATGAGCTTGCGGTTGGACGCGATATCGACCAGGCGCTGCGGGATGATGGTGTTGAAGCAACCGCCGCAAGCGTTGCCGTTGTAGACGGTGACGACGGCCAGGTGGTTGTGGACGCTGGCGCGGATGCGGTCGTATGCGCTCATGGTACGGGCATCGATCTTCGCGGCGCAGGCCTCCCGGTTGGCACGCAGGGCAGCCTCTTCCTTGGCGGTGGATTCCACGATGCCGGCCAGTTCATCCTTCTTCGCCTGCAGGTCTTCGCTGCGGACGGAGATCCGATCCTTGATGTCCTCGATTTCGGCCTTGCACTCAGCAATCTTCAGTTTGGCCTCACCGATGGTCTTTTCAGCGATCTGGCGCTCCAGGCCATGGTTCTCGATCTCCTTGTTGATAGAGTCGAACTCACGGCTGTTGGCGATGTTCTCCAACTGCTTCTGGTACTGGGCGATCTGGGTGTCGCACTCGACGATCTTCTGCTTGCCCATGGCGATGGACTTGTTGTAGCCGTCGATCAGTTCCGTGGTCTCGGTGATATGGGACTTCAGGCCGGCGATCTCCTGCTCGAGGGTTTCCACCTCCGCGGGAAGTTCTCCGCGCAGGAAGAGGATCTTGTCGATCTCGGTATCCGCCTTCTGCAGATCATAGAGGGTCTTGAGTTTTTCCTCTACGGAGAGCTCGGAATCGGCAAAATTCTTCTGGATGGAAACGAATGTCTCCCGCTGGTCGATCGGGGTCTCTACTTTCTTGATTTTCTTTGTAGCCATATTCTTTCGGTATACCTATTTATATTCGAATTGTAAGTTGCAAAGGTAGGGAAATTTTTGCAATTTCCTTACAAGGTGCTGCGTATTTCCACGAGCTGCGCGCGAATCTCCTTGAGCGTGTCCAGCGCCTTGACCCGGCTGTCGACTTTCTTGCGGTCCTCGGCCAGACGCCGGGCGGCTCCTTCCAGGGTCATTCCCTGGCTCTTGACGAGGAAATGGATCTGCTTGAGCGTCTCGATTTCCTCGGCAGTATAGATCCGGTTGCCCTTGACGTTGCGGCGGGGCTTGAGGAACTTGGAGAAAGAGTCCGTCCAGAAACGGACCAGGGAGGTGCTTTCTCCCAGGATTTGGGCGGCTTCGCCGATGCTGTAGTAAAGCTTATCCATATCTTAGTTGTTGTTAATCAAGCGATTGTTCCGTAATGGCCGCCATCTGCGCAATCTCCGAATACGCCTTGGGTCCGAGCGATCCGAAGAAATAGCGGGACGGGTCCTGCGGCACGCCGTCGCGCAGGATTTCGTAATGCAAATGCGGTACCAGAGATTTGCCGGAAATGCCGACCGCCGCGATCCGGCGGCCGCGGGTCACTTTCTGGCCTCGGGAAACATAGATATCGCCCAGGTGGCCGTACCGGGTCATGTAGCCGTTGCCATGGTCGATGACGACATAATTGCCCAGGCCCTTGCCGGAACGTTCGATTTCCTTGACGATCCCGTCCGCCGTCGCCACGACGCTTTCGCCCTGGCCTGCAATGATGTCCAGCCCCGTGTGCTGGCTTTCCACTTTCGAGAACGGACTGATTTTCATGCCGGTGGTGGCGCCCGTCTGGGCATAGGTCATCCCGGCGACCGGTACGTCGGCCGGCGGCAGGGGCGCTCCCCCGGCCAGGCGGGCGAAGACGGCGAGGAAATGGCTGTCGACGGCGGCGGCCTTCCCGCTCAGCGCAGCGGCGCGCCGCTCCACGGCGAGTTCCAGGTCTTTTCTTTCCTCCAGGCTGTCGGACGCGTCCATCAGGGACGAACCCAGGCTCGGCGCTTCGGTATGGAAAATCTCCCCGTATATGTCGTTGTCCCGCTCCTGGAGGTCGCGGACGACATCCTCCAGCAGCTGCTGTTTCGCTTCCAGTTCCGGATACAGGCGGGCGTACATGCGGTTTTCCCGGCTCAGCCGCCGCTCCGTGTCCGTGCTGAGGAACAGCGAGAGGACGACATAGTACAGGACGGCCAGGGTCAGGGAGCCGGCCAGCCACGCCAGGACGCGGAGCACCACCTTGCGGGCGGAGATCCTCGCTTCCCGGAAACGGAAATCCTTGTCTATCTCATACCGGCTCATCGCTTTCTGTTGAAGGGTCTGTTCAATACGTTCTTGGACTCGGAGGCCACCTTGTCCACCATGGTCCTGTATTCCTCCGCCGACATCTCCATGTCGACATAGTTCATCGGATTGACATGGTCGCCGCGGTAGAAGACCTCGTAGTGCAGGTGGGGGCCGGTCACCTTTCCGGTCTTGCCGGACTCGCCCAGGCACTCCCCGCGCTTGACCTTCATGCCCTCGCCCACATAGATGATATGCATGTGGGCATACCGGGTCTCGTAGCCGAACCCATGGTCGACCAGGACGGAATTGCCGTACCCGCCGAGTTCATACTTGACTTCCTTGATCACGCCGTCGCCCGTCGCATAGATCGGGTTGCCCTGGTCCATGGCGAAGTCGATGCCGGAATGGAATTTCGTCTGGCCGCTGATCGGGTCGCTGCGATAGCCGAAAGGACTCGTGAGGCGGTATTTCGACGGATCCGGCAGGACCGGCGGAATCAGCGGGATGCAGGAGGCCATGTCCCCGGCCCGCCGGGAAAGCGCGGCGACATCGTCGAAGGACTTGCTCTGGACGAAGGTTTTCTTCGTCAGGTGGTCCAGGCGGAGGGCCGTTTTCTTCAGCTTGGAGTTGTCCGAGATGACATCCAGATAGGCATAGCGGTTGGTGCCGCCGAACCCGGCGTTCCGCACCTCCGGAGCGATCTCGCTCATGCCGAAGATGTTGCGGTAGATCTCATCATCCCGCATCCGGAGGCCTTCCAGGATGGCTTCGGTCTCGTCGAGCCGGCGTCCCATCTGCTCGATCCGGGAGGTCCAGGCGGCATTGCGTTTCTTCAGGATGGTCGTTTTCGGCGGTTCGATGCCGAAGACGGAGGTGATCAGCCAGAACCATACGAAGGCCATGGCCAGGCTGCTGGCGAGGAAGCCCAGGATCCAGGACAGACGCGTCAGCAGAGGCACCCGCTCCGTTTCATAGAGCAGGGTCTCCGGATTCAACTTGTATTTCCCGCGACCTTTCGCCATAATAATAAGTCTACAAATATAGCCTTTTTTGCAGAAATTGTTGTATTTTTGCAAGCTTAAGATGAAAACGCAAGGATTATGACATCACAAGAAATACGCCAGAAGTTCCTCGACTTCTTCGCTTCCAAAGGCCACACCGTGGTTCCGTCCGCCCCGATGGTCATCAAGAACGACCCGACCCTCATGTTCACGAACGCCGGCATGAACCAGTTCAAGGATATCTTCCTGGGCAACAACGCGCCGAAGTTCCCGCGGGCGACCGACAGCCAGAAATGCCTGCGTGTCAGCGGAAAACACAACGACCTCGAAGCCGTCGGCCATGACGGCCGCCACCATACGATGTTCGAGATGCTGGGCAACTGGAGCTTCGGCGACTATTTCAAGTCCGAGGCGATCGACTGGGCCTGGGAACTCCTGACCGAAGTCTATAAGATCGACAAGACGAAACTCTACGCGACCGTGTTCGAAGGCAGCGCCGACGACGGCACCCAGCTCGACGAGGAAGCCCGCCAGGCCTGGCTGCGCCACATGCCGGCCGACCATGTCCTGCTCGGCAACAAGCACGACAACTTCTGGGAAATGGGTGACACCGGCCCGTGCGGCCCTTGCAGCGAGATCCACATCGACCTGCGCACCGACGCTGAAATCGCGGCGGTCCCGGGCGCCAGCCTCGTCAACACCGACAACGACCAGGTCATCGAAATCTGGAACCTGGTGTTCATGCAGTACAACCGCAAGGCCGACGGCCATCTCGAGCCGCTTCCGGCCAAGAACATCGATACCGGCATGGGCTTCGAACGCCTCTGCATGGTCCTTCAGGGCAAGACCAGCAACTACGACACCGACGTCTTCAGCGGCCTGATCGCCCGCCTGGAGGAATTCAGCGGCCGCAAGTACCACGCCGATGACAAGACCGACGTCGCCATGCGCGTGTGCGCCGACCACATCCGCGCCATCGCCTTCGCGATCGCCGACGGCCAGTTGCCGTCCAACGTCAAGGCCGGCTATGTCATCCGCCGCATCCTGCGCCGCGCCGTCCGCTACGGCTATACGTTCCTGGGCTTCTCCGAACCGTTCCTGTGCCGTCTCGTCCCGCAGCTGGTCGCCGACATGGGCGCCGCCTATCCGGAACTCGCCGCCCAGCAGAAACTCATCGAAAGCGTGATCCGCGAGGAGGAAATGGCCTTCCTGCGCACCCTCGACCGCGGTATCCGCATGCTCGACGACTACATGGCCAAGGCTGCGGACACCCGCAAGATCGCCGGCACCGACGCCTTCGTCCTCTATGACACCTACGGTTTCCCGATCGACCTGACCGAACTGATCGCCACCGAAAAAGGCTACACCGTCGACCTGGAAGGCTTCCAGGCCGAACTGGCCAAGCAGAAGGAACGCGCCCGCGCCGCCACCTCCAACGAATTCGGCGACTGGACCGAGTTCCGCGCCGGAGAGGAGGTCAGCTTCCTGGGCTATGACTGCACCCGCGTCGAGGGCGCCGTCCTGCTCAAGCAGCGCACCGTCAAGCAGAAGAACAAGACGCTCTACCAGCTCGTCTTCGACCGCACCCCGTTCTATGCCGAAATGGGCGGCCAGGTCGGCGACACCGGCTTCATCGCGTCGGAAGGCGGCGAGAAGATCGCCATCCTCAACACCGTCAAGGAAAACAACCTGACCATCCATATCGCGGAGCGGCTCCCGGAGGACGGCACGAAGCCGTTCACCCTGGCCGTCGATGCGGAGCGCCGCCTGCGCATCACCAACAACCACACCGCAACCCACCTGATGGACACCGCCCTGCGCGAAGTCCTCGGCACCCACGTCGAGCAGAAAGGCTCCTTCGTCGGACCGGACTACTTCCGTTTCGACTTCAGCCACTTCTCGAAGATGACCGACGAGGAGATCGCCGCCGTCGAGCGCCGCGTCAACCAGCTGATCCGGGCGAACTACCCGATCTGCGAAAAGCGTGACGCCACCATGGAAGAAGCCAACGCCATGGGCGCCCTCGCCCTCTTCGGAGAGAAATACGGCGACCGGGTCCGCGTCGTCAACTTCGGTCCTTCCACCGAACTCTGCGGCGGTACCCACGCGGCCGCTACCGGTCAGATCGGCTTCTTCAAGATCGTCTCCGAAGGGGCCGTCGCCGCCGGCGTCCGCCGCATCGAGGCCGTCACGGGAGAGACCGCCGAGAAGATCGTCTACGCCCTGCAGGAGACGGTCCGTTCCGCCCGTTCTTTCTTCAACAATGCGCCGGACCTGACCGCCGCCATCGAGAAAGTGGTCACCGAGAACACCGCATTCAAGAAAGAAATCGACGGGTTCCTCGCCGAGAAGGCCGAGCAACTGTCCCGTAAGCTGACCGCGGAAGCCAAGGAAATCGGCGGCTACAAGGTCATCACCCTGGACCGCAGCATGGACCCTGCCATGGTCCGCAACGTCGCCCTGCTCCTCCAGAAAGAACTCCGCGGCTTCATCTTTGCAGGAGCCTACCTGTATGACGGTAAGCCGAACCTCGCCCTGATGTACACGGCCGACCTGGTCGAGGCCGGCAAGAACGCGGGCAAGGACATCCGCGAAGCCGCCAAGCTCATCCAGGGCGGCGGCGGCGGACAGCCGGGCCTGGCCACCGCCGGCGGCAAGAATCCGGACGGCCTGCAGGCGGCCCTCGAGAAACTCATCGAAGTCGCCACCGCCTGACCCTCCCCTGTCACTCCGAGCGAAGCGAAGCATCTGTAACATGAAGAAACTGGACCAGTTCATCCTCAAGGCGTTCATCGGGCCGTTCATCGGCACGCTGGTGATCGTCGTGTTCATCCTGATGCTCCAGTTCCTCTGGGTCTACATCGACGAACTGGTCGGCAAAGGCCTGGGATTGAAGGTCATCCTCGAGTTCCTCGCCTGGGGCAGCGCGACCCTGCTGCCGCTTTCCCTTCCGCTCGCCACCCTGCTTTCTTCCGCGATGACCCTCGGCGGCATGTCCGAGAACAACGAACTCATCGCCATCAAGTCTGCAGGCATCTCGCTCCGCCGCATCCTGACCCCGCTGATGATCGCCTCGACCCTCATCAGCATCGGTGCCTTCTTCGCCGCCAACAACCTCGTTCCGATCGCCTACAACAAGATCTACACGCTCCGCGACGACATCGGCCGTACGAAAAACGAAATCAGCATCCCGACCGGCACGTTCTACGACGGCCTCGACGGCTATGTCCTCCGGATCGACGACCGCAACAAGGAGACCGGCATGATGCACGGGGTCATCGTCTATGACCATACCGGCGGAAAAGGCAATACGTCCCTGGTCCTCGCGGATTCAGCGATGATGCGCATGTCCAAGGCGAAAGATTACATCACCTTCGACCTGTACAGCGGCATCAACTACCAGGAAACCAACCAGATGAAGTACCAGGACACGACCCTGCAGCTCCAGCGGATCGAGTTTTCCAAGCAGACCATGATCATCCCGCTGGAAAACTATGCCTTCGAGAAATCGGACGGCGCCCGCTACGGCGACCAGGTCAAGTCCCAGGACTTCGCCCACCTGCGGGTCGGCAAGGACTCCCTGCAGCATGAATGGGATTCCGTCTTGAACGTGCACCGGTCCATCTTCTGGGACCGCCGGACGCTCCGTTACCAGAACCAGCTCGATACCGCGAAGCATTTTGCCGGCCAGACGCCGCTCGATCCGAAACAGCCGCTGCAGTGGGAAAACCACCGGAAGGAACAGGAAGCCTATTCCTCCGCCCTCGCTGCCGCAGAGGAGCTGAACGTCATGCTGGAGAGCCAGGCGGAAGAAGTCCGGTACACGAAGAAGATCATGAACAAGACTGACGTGGAACTCCTGCGCAAGTTCGCGCAGGCCCTTGCCTGCTTCATCCTGTTCTTCATCGGCGCACCGCTGGGCGCTTTCGCCAACAAACGCACGGGCCTGGGCGCGGCCCTGATCGTCGCCGTGCTGTTCTTCGTCCTGTACTGGGTCGTGGACATCACGGGCGTCAAACTGGCCAATGACGGCAAGGCCTCCGCCTTCAGCGGCGCCTTCGTCTCCACCCTCGTCCTGTTCCCGATCGGCCTGTACCTGACCTGGCGGGCCATCAACGATGCCAAGGTCAACACCGAGCAGTTCGGCACCTGGTGGCGCAAATTCAAGAGCAAAATCATGGGAATCTTCAAGAAAACCCGCATCGTCTACATGGGTACGCCGGAATTCGCCGTCGCCCCGCTCGATGCCCTCATCAAGAACGGATACAACGTCGTCGGCGTCGTCACGGTGGCCGACAAACCGAGCGGCCGCGGCCTCAAGGTCAATGAAAGCGCCGTCAAGAAATACGCCGTGGAGCATGGCATCCCGGTCCTCCAGCCGCTCAAGCTCAAGGATCCCGAATTCCTCGAGCAACTGGCCGCCTGGAAAGCCGACCTGTTCGTCGTCGTCGCCTTCCGGATGCTGCCGGAAGTCGTCTGGACCATGCCGCCGCTGGGTACCTTCAACCTCCACGCCGCCCTCCTGCCGCAGTACCGCGGCGCCGCCCCGATCAACTGGGCCGTCATCAACGGCGAGAAGATGAGCGGTGTCACGACCTTCATGATCGACAAGGACATCGATACCGGCGGCATCATGCTCCGCCAGGAAGTCCGGATCGGACCGGAAGACACGGCCGGAGACCTGCACGACAAACTCATGCCGGTCGGTGCCGACCTGGTCGTCCAGACCGTGGAAGGATTGATCCAGAAGAATATCGAGACCCGCGTCCAGCGCAGTTTCATCCAAGGCTCCGAGGTCCTCAAGCCGGCGCCGAAACTGACCCGTGAACTCTGCCACATCGACTGGAACGCCCCGACCGTACAGGTATGCAACCTGATCCGCGGTCTCAGCCCGTACCCGACCGCCTGGACCGAACTCGTCCGCGAAGGCGGCCAGCCGGTCCAGCTCAAGATCTTCAAGGCCGCCGCCACCGATCCGCAGGAACTCGGACCGGACCTCCCCGCCCCGGGCACCGTCCTCTCCGACGGCAAGAACTGGCTCCGGATCACGACCGCCGACGGCGCCGTCGACCTGCTCGACATCCAGCTGGCCGGCAAGAAACGGATGGAAACCGGCGCCTTCCTGCTGGGCTTCCGCGATCCGCAAAGCTACCGGACGACCCCGGGCACCTCGGCCGCTGAAATCGCCAAGACCCGCGCCTGATCCATGAAAACCGCCGTCATCCTCTGTGACGGGGATTTCCCCCGGAAAGCCTATCCCCGCTATCTGCTGGACACGGCGGACATCGTCGTCTGCTGCGACAACGCCTTCCGCAAATACCTCCGCCATACCCGGGGAGAGCGTCTCCCGGATGCCATCGTGGGCGATCTCGACTCCCTCCTTCCGTCCCTGCGGAAGCAGTACGCCGACCGCATCGTCCGGATCGAGGAACAGGATGACAACGACATGACCAAGGCTCTCCGCCATGTCCTGACCCGTTTCCCGGAAGCCGATACCATCCACTTCCTCGGCGCCACCGGCCTGCGCGAGGACCATACCGTCGGCAACATGTCCCTGCTGATGGAATATCCCCGCCTCTTCGACCTCGGCGACCGTTCCCTGGACATCGTATCCGATTTCGGAACGATGTTCGCCGTGACCGACACCTGCGAGCTGCATGTGGGACAAGGCCGCCGCGTCTCCCTGTTCAGCCCGGACAACAGCCTGCGGCTCCGCTCCGAAGGCCTGGTCTGGCCCACGGACGACGTCGTTTTCGACAACTGGTGGAAAGCGACCCTCAACCGGGCCTCGGAAGATGTGATCCGCCTGGTTTTCTCCCACCCGTCCCGGGTCCTGGTCTGCCTCGACTGATTTTTTTCAAAAAAATTAATGGAAAATGCCTGCAACGGGCATTTTTTTCTTACATTTGAAAGTCTGGCACCCCGCGTACCTGACAAGCGGACAACAAAATAAAACCTAAGGATAACAATATGCTGAAGAAAACCCGTATCGTCTTGGCAGCCGTTTTCTTCATCGCCATTTCCCTCCTCTTCCTGGGGATCTCCGGGGAATTGACGAAGTGGTTCGGCTGGATGCCCAAGCTCCAGTTCCTGCCGGCCGTACTCGCCGTCAACATCGGCGTTGTCGTACTGCTGGTCCTCATCACCCTCGTTTTCGGCCGTATCTATTGCTCGGTCATCTGCCCGATGGGCGTCTACCAGGATATCGTTTCCTGGCTGAGCGGCCAGCGCAAAGGCAAGAAAATGCGCTTCAAGTTCCAGAAGGAGATGAAATGGCTCCGCTATGGCATCTGGGTGCTGTTCGTCATCGCCCTCATCGCCGGCGTCCAGGTCTTCGTCGCCCTGCTGGCCCCGTACAGCGCTTACGGACGCATGCTCCGCACCGCCGTCGCCCCGGCCTCCGTAGGGACCGTCATCGTCGCGGCCGTGACCTTTCTGGTCGTCACCATCCTTGCCTGGATCGGCGGACGTACCTACTGCAACGCCGTGTGCCCGGTCGGCACAACCCTGAGTTTCCTCTCCCGCTTCGCCCTCCTGCGCCCGGTCATCGATACCGAAAAATGCAAGAGCTGCCATGTCTGCGAGAAGAAATGCAAGGCTTCCTGCATCGATATCGACAACAAGAAGATCGATTACAGCCGCTGCGTCGACTGCTTCAACTGTTTGGACAACTGCAAGTTCGGAGCGATGAAATACCGTTTCGCCTATGGAAAGGCCGCGGCTCCTGCCGCCCCGAAAGCCACTTCCGAAGCCCCGAAGACGACCGATGAGGGCCGCCGCGCCTTCATTGCCACCGCCGCCCTGACCACGACGGCCGCCACGCTTGGCGCCCAGCCTGCCGGCGACGGCGGTCTGGCTACCATCCTGGACAAGAAGGTTCCGGAGCGCACCACGCCCCTGACCCCGTTCGGATCGGACAGCGTCAAAGACTTTTACAACCGCTGCACGGCCTGCCAGCTCTGCGTCTCGAACTGCCCGAACAACGTGCTGCGTCCGTCCATGGACCTGGCGCATTTCATGCAGCCGGAGATGGGTTATGAAAGCGGTTACTGCCGCCCCGAATGCGTCAAGTGCTCCGAGGTCTGCCCCGCCGGGGCCATCAAGCCCCTCACCCCGCAGGAGAAGACGACCTTCCACATCGGTACGGCGACGGTCGACCGAAGCCTGTGCGTCGTCGAACGGGACGGTGTTTCCTGTGGCAACTGCGCCCGCCACTGCCCCGTCGGAGCCATCGTGATGGTTCCCAAGGATCCGAACGATCCGGCCTCCCTGAAGATACCCGCCGTGGACGAGAGCCGCTGCATCGGCTGCGGCGCCTGCGAGAACCTCTGCCCGTCCCGCCCGTACAGTGCCATTCATGTCAACGGACTGCAGGTCCACATCAAAGAGTAAAGCCATGGACAAGAATATTACCCGTAGAGATTTCCTCAAGATCGGCGGCGCCGGTGCGCTGGCCATCGGAGCTGCGGCCGCCTGCGGCCCCAAGAAAACGGCTGTCTCCGCCCTCCAGACCGGAGACGGAGAGATGGAATACCGCATCAACCCCAACAGCGGCGACAAGGTATCCCTGCTCGGCTACGGCTGCATGCGCTGGCCGATGATCAAGGATGCCGACGGCAAGGACATCGTCGACCAGGAGAAGGTCGATGAACTGATCGATTATGCAATCGCCCACGGCGTCAACTACTTTGACTCGGCGCCCGTGTACCTGCAAGGCCAGAGCGAGGCGGCCACCGGCAAATCCCTGAGCCGCTATCCGCGCGAGAGTTATTACGTCGCGACGAAACTCTCCAACACCCGCGGCTTCGAGCCGACGCTGGAAGAGGGCATCGAGATGTACCACAAGTCCCTGGAATACTTCCGCACCGACTATCTCGACTACTTCCTGCTGCACAACATCGGCAGCGGAGCGGTCTTCGAGCGGCGCTTCGTCCGCAACGGCCTGATCGATTTCCTGGTCAAGGAGCGCGAAGCCGGACGGATCAAGAACCTGGGCTTCTCCTTCCACGGCCAGGCACAGGGATTCGACGAACTGCTGGCCCTGCATGACAAGTACCACTGGGACTTCATCCAGATCCAGATGAACTATGTCGACTGGACCCACGCCGATCCCCGGCGCAACACCAACGCCGAATACTTGTACAAGCGGCTGGACGAACTGCAGATTCCCATCACCATCATGGAACCGCTCCTCGGCGGACAGCTCAGCAGCGTACCGATGAACGTCATGACCAAGTTCAAGGAACGGGATCCCAATGCCTCCGTCGCTTCCTGGGCTTTCCGTTTCGTGGGATCCTATCCGCGGGTCCTGAGCGTCCTGAGCGGTATGACCTACATGGAGCACCTGGTGGACAACTGCAAGACTTTCAACGGCTTCCACCCGATGGATGACGACGAGAAGGCCTTCATGGAAGAAATGGCAGTGCTGATGCGGGAATACCCGACGGTCCCCTGTACGAACTGCAAGTACTGCATGCCGTGCCCTTACGGCATCGACATCCCGACGATCTTCGCCCACTACAACCAGCAGATCAACGATGGCAGCGTCCCGCAGAACAGTGCGCAGAAGGACTACCGCCGTCTCCGCAAGCAGTTCCTGACCACGTACGACAAGGCGGTCCCGACCCTGCGCCAGGCAGACCACTGCATCGGCTGCGGCCAGTGCCAGGAGAAATGTCCGCAAAGCATCCGGATTCCCAACGAACTGCAACGCATCGACCGGTACATCGAACAGCTCAAGCAGGATACCCTGTAAAAAAGAAAGGCCCGCGGATCTGACATGAACCCCGAAAGTTAGACAAAAAACTTTCGGGGTTTTGTTATGCGCAAAAAGCACACTTTTGAAGATCGCCTTAAGTATATGGAGTTGCTTGAGGCGGGTC
>Ga0256405_10005685_pt1 | contig 21073 bp, 16 predicted proteins | sample RumenRJG_02DNA_FD_189096 | JGI IMG/M metagenome (GOLD analysis project Ga0256405, IMG submission 189096) | Bovine rumen microbial communities from Lethbridge, Alberta, Canada - RJG_02 | ecosystem: Host-associated > Mammals > Digestive system > Stomach > Rumen | place: Canada: Alberta... | reverse complement strand
GAAAAGAGGAAACAACAAAGGCTTTTACCTTTTCGCTTCAGGCCGCTATGCAAACCTGTTTGCGGTTAGTCTTAACTGTATCTGATGAGATTTTATATTACAATACGCTATATATCGGCCAGTTACGCCAGAATAGACAAGGGGAACAGTATTATTCGTGATGTTCTCCACGGTAAAGGATACATCCATAAATGTACGCCACGTAATGCCGCCTGTATGGTTCTGGCATTGCATGCCATCTCTATGACTAAAGGCGAATATCTTGAAAGAGGTTCTTTCTCGATTGAAGATCCTGATGGCAGACTGTACCAGTGGCTTAATACGTCAAAGGAACTGTATCTTAGAACCTCAACTCATGCCAAGACATATCATCATGATTATGTAGATGGTCATATGAATATGCCTCGCGGTTTTGATATTCCATCGGGTATGGGGGGACTGTTTGGAGATATGAAGACTTTCCATTTCTTTGCAGTTCCTGGCATTGAGCATCCACAACAGTCACGCCGACTATTTTTAAAACCAGAAACCCATGGGATTTATCACAGTACCATTAAGGCGGAGGAAATCGAAAAGTCTCTAGCACCAGGTATGCAGACCAGACCTACAGTAGATGGAGACTGGAGGGAAACTCTTCTGCACTGCGGCTCGCTTTTAACCTCGATTAGCAGATTAGGTGAGTCTGATGGAAACCGTAAAGAAAATGTTCCTAAAACAATTTTAAAGGTCATGAACGAGGCTAAGGAGCAACTTCAGGGAGAAGGATTTGCTGAATATGCTCAAATACTGGACAGGAAAGTTGGCGATGGAAATGGTGGTCTTAGAGTATTGGCTGAAAATATTCAGTCTATCTTAAGAATAGAAGCAGATAAGCTTCGTCAAGAACAAGAGGGTGATCTTTTTTCCTCTAATTTGAAGCAAATTAAAATGGTAGGTGCATTAACTAGCATTTTTGCGGCCATAAATGATTTTATTGATCAGCCTGAGGATAATGAGGAACAACAAATGGTTAATCAGGCTAACGCTCCACAAAAATATGCAAGAGGAGGCAACCAGTATAATCGAATAGGCAATGAGGTAATGATAGAGAGTTATGACATGCAGTTATAACTGCTTATTTCATCTTTGGTCATAAATTACATTGATTCTGCCAGATGTTCTCTATAGCCTCTGCCCTTACGGCAAGAGGCTGACAGTGTTTGAAGCGAATTTGTTGTAAAAAAATGAAGCACGGTGTCCACGACTTTAGCAGTGTGGAGTGTCAATGGTATTTTTTGTCATAGAGCAGGGCAGCCAGCAGTACGACAAGGCATGAGCCCGCATTGTGGACTAGCGCTCCAGTTGTGGAATTTGAGAATTCCTAGTACGGAGAGAGCGATAGCGACAAAGTTAATCCACATAGAAAGTGAAATTGCTATTTCGCTGGTTGTATTGCAAAGCCACTTTAGATAAGGAAGTTTTGAGTTATTGTCCTCCATCTGTGCGACGTTTTCTGCATCTATGTCCATGTCACTGCCCGTCGCTCCCATTGCCACACAGCATCGGCGGTCTTTAAGGCAGGAGCATCATTTACTCCGTCTCCTATCATGTAAATTTTTCTGTTGCTCCTAAGAAAGTCCTCAGATGATGGATGAATAATGGCCACTATTCACCAAAGAAGACAAGCCGATTTTTCTTCAGCACTACCCTTTTCCCCTAACTCATTCTTAACTCTAAGATTTATCTCAAATTTATGAATTTGTTTATGACATACGAAAGAACATATAAAACATAACTTATAGCTTACATCATGGTAATTCTTGAAAAATGATTATTTTTTGATAAACTTATGGATAAAAGTGGAGAATTGTGGAAATTCTAGTCGATGTTTGACGGTGTACTCTTAAGTGGAACTAATGAATTGAGCCTTGATAACAAAGGTAGGTTCATTATGCCTGCTCGTTACCGCGATGTCGTTTTAGAAAATTCGGATAATCAGATAGTTATTACCCGTTCGCTTTTTGATAAATGCCTTTGGGTTTATCTTAATTATGAATGGGAAAGTGTGGTTGCATCGTTAGGGGATATTCCTAATATTGCAGATCCGCTGACACGCACCGTACAAAGAGTGATTTTAGGCAGTGCTGTGTTTGTTAAATTAGATGCACAGAACAGAGTAGTAATTCCTCCTGAACTTAGGAATCTGGCTGAACTAGATAAGAAAGCCTACCTTATTGGGTTTAATAATAAGTTTGAGTTATGGTCTGAGCATAATTTTGAGGCACAGCGTAAGCAGGACCAGCTGATGTTAGAAAAAGCATGTAATGCTATAGATAGTAACAGCATGTTAAAAAACATCAGGCTGTAGTGAATTTTTAAATGGTATATACACATATCCCAGTTCTTTTAAATGAGGTTATTGAAGGCCTGGCTATAAAGCCTGAAGGGATCTATCTGGATGCGACTTTCGGCAGAGGAGGCCATTCACGAGAAATCCTCAAACGTTTAGGTAAACATGGAAGGTTGGTGGCATTTGACCGCGACCTGCAGGCCGTTGAGGCTGCCCAAAAGATTACTGATGAAAGATTTCAGATAATACATACCCCTTTTTCCAGAATGAAAAGCGTATGTGATGAGTATGGGTTAACGGGTAAAGTTGACGGTATTCTGATGGATATCGGTATTTCCTCGCCTCAGATTGATGAGCCGCAAAGGGGCTTTTCTTTTGATAAGGATGGACCTTTGGATATGAGGATGGATAAAAGTGCCAAACTAGATGCAAAGACCATTGTAAATACCTATAGCAAAGAAGACCTTACATATATTTTCAAAGTTTACGGAGAAGAAAATTTTGCAGCAAAGGTGGCTTCATCGATAGTCAGAAGAAGAGAGGATAAGGAGTTTACTTCAACTCTTGAACTTGCAAATTTTATAAAAAGCGTCATCGGAGGTAAACCGACTCCCAAAAACAAGGCAACACGTTGCTTTCAGGCCTTACGTATAGCCGTCAATGCCGAATTGGACGAATTGAGGACAGCCTTGGATGACAGTCTTGATGTGTTAGCCGATGAAGGACGACTTTTAGTGATAAGTTTTCATTCTCTAGAAGATCGTATTGTAAAGAATTTTATTAAAACCAATAATAAAGGACAGACAATACCAAACGGATTGCCTGTCACTTATGAAGAAACAGAAAGAATAAGACTTGCTACAGCAAAAGTGGAGCCAGTAGGAGGACCAATTAAGGCCACTCCTTTAGAAACAAGCATAAATATAAGAGCACGCAGTGCTACGCTTAGAATATGCTCTAAGCTTAAGAGGCAAGTGTAAATGCAACAATCCAATGCTCTAAGGAAAATCGATGAAGATTCCTTAGTTCCATTAAGTGAAGAGGATAACGAGCCAAAATTTGGTGACAGATCCTATTATAAAAAGAAGAAAACCTTTGAGCAGCTATCCGCTCCTAAGGTTGACAATCCCTATGCCAATTCCATCAAGGTAATCAAAAAGGTTACAGAGGATCGTATTGTTCATCTTGAGAATAAGGTGAAGTTTGAGGAAGATATCTCTGAGGAAACCTTAAAGTCTATTGAACTTCATCATTTTGAAAAGAAGGACCCACTCCCTCTCGTCAAGACTATCATGCGAGATGTCTTAGCCAACTGCATAACCTACAGTCTCATTCTCATTATCTGTGTACTCTGTGTTTACAAGGTTATTTTGGTCCAAGAAACAAGAGAAGTTACCATTATGTACAACGAAGCAGTGAGAAAGAATGAACTTATGCATAAGGAATGGCTGGCGCTGTTATCAGAACGTGAAATTTTAACTGAGTACTCAAATATTAGGCAGTCAGCCAGCAACAACTTAGGCATGATTCAACCCAAAACAGAGAACGAGATTGTTATTGATTTAAGATAAGTATGGCGTTAATCCACGAAGAGGGGACCAACCGTCTCCAAATAAGTAAATTTAGAATATATTCTGTGTATTTTGCAGTGGTTCTCTTTATGGCACTGCTTATAGGCAGATTACTGTGGATCCAGGTCCTTTATCCTGAAAAACTAATTGCTGAAGGTAATGCTAGAGTTTTACGTAATTACAATTATGAGCCGCCACGGGGCCTTATTACTGATCGTAACGGTAAGATCCTGGCTATTTCCGTTCCTGTCAAATCAGTGGACGCTGATCCTTTAAGACTGCATGAACTTGGTATTTATCAGGATAAAAAGAAGATGCAGCAAATTGCAGATATTCTGCAGCTTGATCTTAACCTGCTCTACAAAAGAACCGCTGATCCTGCCAAACGTTTTGTGCATTTAAAGCATTATCTTGATCTTAAACTTGCCAATAAACTTAAGAAAATTGCCAAGGATGGCCTGATTCTCACAGATACCTATCGTCGCCATTATCCAACAGGGGAAATGAATTCAGCCCTTATAGGCTTCCTAAACGGTGAAGGTGTGGGAGTATATGGTGTTGAGCAGTCTTTTAACAACTATCTTACAGCAATACGTTCAACTCGTGTGGCCAAAAAGGACCGTTATGATCATATTGTGGAAAATCTGGCAACCTTGCAAAAAGGTGCCAATGGCGGGAACTTAGTTTTAAGTATTGATAATCGTCTGCAGGAGATAGCCTATTCTTGTATCAAGAATACGGTAGATGAGAATGATGCAGACAGTGGTATGGCAATACTCATGGATGTAAAGAGTGGCGAGATTTTAAGTCTCGTCAATTACCCATCCTTTGATCCTAATGAACGTGGAAATATCGACCTTTCAAATGCTAGAAACCGCGCTATTTCTGATATTTTTGAGCCTGGTTCAACCATGAAGCCGATTGTTGCCCTTGCAGCATTAGAGGCAAAGGCTACTAACTGGCGTGAAGTCATAAACTGTAGGCCTTTTGTGGTGGATGGAAAAATGGTCAAAGATTCCCATGCCATGAATGAGGGAACAATTGCAGATATTATTAAATTTTCCTCGAATACGGGTATGGCTCATCTGGCAATGCGTATCGGTCCGCAGAAAATTTTACAGGTTCTGGACAGATTTGGCTTTGGTCAGAAGAGTGGCTCTGGTCTTGTGGGGGAGAGCTCAGGCAAACTTAACGAAAATCGTAAGTTCTGGGCTGATATTGATAAGGCCACCTTGGGTTTTGGCTACGGCATGGCTGTAACTAATTTACAGTTAGCCTCTGCTTATGCGACCATAGCCAATGGCGGATTTAGATATAAAGCCTCCATTTTGCGCTTATCCAAGGTGCCGGAACCTGAACCAGTTGCTTCACAAAAGGAGGTAGAGCGCATGAAAAATGCACTTGAATCAGTGGTGAGCGCGGGAACAGGCGGTAAGGCCGCCATTGACCGTTACCGAGTTGCAGGTAAAACCGGAACCGCAAAAGTTGCAACAAAGGGTGGATACGGGGACAGTTATGTCGCTACCTTTGCCGGTTTTGCACCAATTTCAAATCCACGTTTTTCATTGGTAGTGGTAGTAAATAGGCCTAAGGCAGGCAAATTCTATGGTGGTGTTGTCTCAGGTCCTGCTTTTAGTGAAATTATGGCCAGAGCACTGCAACTATATAATATTAAGCCGGATAATCCTCTGACTGATGCAAAATAGATAGGTTAGAACATGAAAACATTAAAAGACATCTGCAAGTATATAGGCTGTAAAGACCTAGACAGTAATGCTGAGGTTACTGATCTTGCCATAGACTCAAGATTAGTCAGCACAGGCACACTTTTTATTGCCAAAAAGGGGACGCATGTAAATGGTCTTGAGTATGTGAAAAATGCCGCGCAAAACGGAGCAGTTGCCGTTTTATATCCTGAGGATAACGTTCCTAAAGATGAGGTGTTAAAAAGCGTAGCCATCCCTTTTATTAAAATTCCAGGGAAAAAATCTCTCGGGGCCTTTGCCTCATGGTTTTATGATGAACCTAGCAAGAACCTAAAACTCATTGGCGTGACCGGTACTAATGGTAAAAGTACCACAACACAGCTAATTGCGCAGTGGCTTACTAACAAATTTCACATAAAGTGTGCGGTTTTAGGGACATTAGGGTATGGCTTTTTGCCAAATTTAAAAAAGAGTTCCAATACGACCTTAGATGAAGTTATTCTCCAGAAAACCTTAAGCGAATTGCTTGCCGAAGGTGCAAGATATGCGGTTTTAGAGGTTTCCTCTATTGGTGTCTGTGAAGGAAGGCTCAATGGCTGTACCTTTGCGGCAGGCGCATATACAAATCTGTCACGTGATCACCTTGATTACCATAAAACTATGGAGAATTATGCCAATGCCAAGGAATCATTCTTAAGAATGGTTGAGGATAAGCCTCTTTCCATCAATGTTGATGATGAGGTCGGCTATCATTTCGCAAGTATTTTTCCTAAAACTATTGTCTATAGCACTGATCAGAATTTTTTCAATAATTCTAGTTCCGTGTTTTTCAATCAATTTTTGTGGGTGCGTTCGATGCAGTTTAAACCTAATGGCATCAGCATGGAAATTGAGTCCACCTACGGAAACGGCAAGTGCACAATAGGTCTTTTGGGCGCCTTTAATGCTGAAAATTTTGCCTGTGCTCTGTCGGTGATGCTGTCTTTGGGTTTCCCAATGGATAGTCTCCTTGATTATGCCCCTAACCTTAAGGCGGTAGAAGGCAGAATTGAGTGTTTTGCCAAAGAAGGAAAACCGTATATTGTTGTGGATTATGCTCATACACCTGACGGTGTGGAAAAACTCCTTAAGGGAGTAAGAGAACATCATCCTGATGGCAAAATCATATGTGTCATCGGCTGCGGTGGCGATCGTGACAAAGGTAAGCGTCCGATTATGGCAATTAAGGCTTCGGTTTATTCGGATCTGGTGGTTTTTACTTCCGACAACCCACGTACTGAAGATCCCGAAAAGATCCTTGATGATATGGAAAGAGGCATTAGTGCCGAGTCCAGCAACTACGTGCGGATTGCCGATAGACATAAGGCAATTGTCTATGCCTTTGATGAGGCCAATGTCAATGATTGTGTAGTGATTGCCGGCAAAGGACATGAGGACTATCAGATTTTTAAGGATAAAACCATCCATTTCTCCGACCGAGAAGAGGCAATGCAGTTACTAGGAGAAACACATGATTAGCTTTACACTAAAAGATCTGTCCACTCTTGGAAATTACGTGTTAAAGGGTCAGGACATGACGATTACAGAAGTCAGTACCGATTCTCGAAATACCAAAGACGCTTTGTTTGTGGCACTTAAGGGTGAACGCTTTGATGGACATGATTTTATCGAAAAGGCACTTGATGGCGGTGCATGTGCGGTTTTAAGCGAAAAACCCTTACCGCAGCATATTGAAGCACGCACAAGTGTCATCTATACCCATAGTACACTTGAGGCATACGGATACTGCGGTCTTCTGGTAAGACGTCAATGTCACGCCAAAATTGCCAGTCTTACAGGTTCCTGTGGAAAAACAACTGTAAAGGAATTTACTCATGCAATTTTGCAAAAATGCGGCAAAAGTCTTTGTACTGAAGGAAACTTTAACAATGATGTGGGCGTGCCTAAGACCTTACTGCGTTTAGATGACAGTTACGATTATGCGGTTATTGAACAGGGGGCAAGTCATTTGTTTGATATTGCCCATACCTGTGAGTTTGTGCGTGCTGACACGGCTCTTATCAATAATGTTGGGGAGGCTCACATTGAAGGCTTTGGATCTTATGACGGAGTATATAAAGGAAAAAGCGAAATTTTAGAGAGCGTTCTGTCACGAGGTGGTACAGCAGTTGTCCCCTATGACAGCAAATACTATGCACGCTGGGAGAGCGATTATCGTTCCGCATTCAGGATGGGTAAACTGTTTACATTCGGTACTAGCGAAAACTCCCTCGTGAGGATAAGTGATATTGATGACAGACGTGACGGGGTTTGCTGTACTCTCAGTATCAATGGGGAGCAGTTTCCTGTAAAACTTCAGACTGTAGGAGTACACAATGCCTTTAATGCCGCTGCAGCCGCAGCGCTTGCCCATATTAGCGGAGCCGGTACCGAGGCGATATGTGAGGGACTTAGGGGCGCAGGAACTCTCAGGGGCAGACTGACCATCAAGGAATATCAGGGATTTACTGTAATTGATGATGCCTACAATGCATCTTTTAATGCTGTGATTGCCGCCATCAATACTTTGAAGCTCTACCCTGGCAAAAGAGTGATGATTTTTGGGGATATGGGAGAGTTGGGTGATGCGGCTGTTTCGCTGCATCGTCAGGTTGGAGAGTGTGCCCTTGAAAATATCGATGAAATTCTATGTGTGGGGCCTTTAACGCAGTATACCTGTGAAAGCGCGGCTAGGATTGCCAAACATTTTAATGACAGTCAAGATCTCGTACAATATACGCGCGATTTGATTGCAAGGAACCACGAAATATGTTTTCTAATTAAAGGTTCGCATGCTATGCACATGGATAAGATTACTGAGGCTTTGTGTGCCATAGGCGAGAACCTTAAGAACTAGATTGGATTATGTTAATGCCAGAGGAGATGTTTTTAGAGTTAATACTCAAAAACGAATAGAAGATGATTATACTTATTTCAGAATATTTAAGCCAATATATTCCCTCATTTCGAGTTTTTGAATATCTGACTTTCAGGGCTGTTCTTGCTCTTTTCACGGCTCTGTTTATGTCGCTTTCGTTAGGCGCATTTGTCATAAAGAAACTGCAGCTTCTGCATTTTGGTCAGGTGGTAAGAGATGATGGTCCTGAAAGCCATCTTAAGAAGACCGGCACTCCTACTATGGGCGGTATTCTGATTGTCGGCTGTATTTCGTTATCCATTCTGCTGTGGTGTCGCCTTGACAACATTTACGTATGGTATACCTTAGCCACTCTTTTGGCGTATTCTAGTATCGGATTTGCAGATGATTATCTTAAGGTAGTGCGTCATGATCCGCATGGACTGCGTGCTAAGTACAAGTATTTTTGGCAGTCAGCATGTGCCATTACTCTGGCGTGCTGTATTTATGGTTCGGCTACCCTGAGTTCTGAAACTACTCTCGTGGTGCCTTTTTTTAAGGAATATATGCCTGATCTCGGTTTTCTCATTATTCCTCTAGCCTACTTTGTACTAACCGGCTCCTCAAATGCGGTGAATCTGACTGACGGCCTAGATGGTCTTGCCATTATCACCACTATTACCGTGGCCTCAGGACTTGGGTTTGTAGCCTGGCTGACCTCAAACTCCAATTTTGCACAATACCTTTATATTCCGTATGTGCCTAAGGCTTCAGAAATTGCTATTGTCTGCATGGCTATAGTGGGAGCAGGTCTTGGTTTTTTGTGGTTTAACTCCTATCCTGCTCAGGTCTTTATGGGAGATGTGGGATCTCTTTCCTTGGGCGCGGTATTAGGTATTATTGCGATTTTAATACGTCAGGAATTTTTACTTTTTATCATGGGCGGTATTTTCGTCCTCGAGACGGTGAGTGTGATTTTACAGGTCGGATCTTACAAGTGGAGAGGCCGTCGTATCTTCAGAATGGCTCCTATACATCATCATTTTGAAAAAGGCGGCTGGCCTGAACCTCGAGTCATGGCACGTTTTTGGATCATTACTTTGGTGCTGGTTCTCATCGGTCTTATTACACTTAAATTACGCTAGAGAGCAATAACATTATGAATGCTAGTTTGCAACATAAAAAAATCGCTGTAGTTGGTCTTGGAATTTCAAACATATCGGTCATAAGATATCTTATAAAGCACGATCTGAGTATGCTTACCATCTTTGATACTCGTTCAAATCCGCCTCACATGGGAGATCTGCCGGTGGGACTGGATTTGCGTTTGGGAAAGCTGGATGCAGAGGTGCTTAAAACCTATGATATTATTGTCATTAGTCCTGGTATAAGTATCTATGATGAAGCCATCGTCAGAAGTCAGGAGGCAGGGGTTAAAGTAGTTGGTGACATTGAACTTTTTGCCCATGAAGCCAAGGCCCCGATTATCGGTATTACTGGTTCTAATGGTAAATCTACAGTGACCACTCTCACTGGTTTTATAGCCGATGCTGCCGGAATCAACGTGAGGGTAGGCGCAAATATCGGTACTCCGGTTTTTGATATTCTAGATGATAAAGCCGAGCTCTATGTGCTTGAACTTTCCTCATTTGAGCTTGAAACTGTAGAGAATCTTAAACTTCAATCCTGTGCAATTCTAAATGTTTCAGAAGATCATCTGGACCGCTATCATGGTTCTTTAGATGAATATGCTAAAACCAAGCAGAGGATCTTTAAAAATGCCAAACAGGTGGTGGTTAATCGCGATGATTTATATTCCTATCCTAGCAGGGAGGATCGCGACAGGTATCGTCTGATTTCTTTTGGACTTGATAACACGGGAAATTATGGCATTGAAAAGGATAAGGATCAAATCTATCTGACACGCAATAAATCTATCTTTATGAATGTCAAAGATTTACGTGTGAGCGGAATGCATAATTATGTCAATGTGCTTGCTGCTCTTGCCTTAACTGAGTTTTTGGAGATTCCTAAGACGGTATTGGTGAAAGCCCTGCATAATTTCAGTGGCTTGCCACATCGCTGTCAGTTGGTTAAAACTGTTCATGGAGTTGCCTACTACAATGACTCAAAGGCCACAAACGTGGCATCTGTAGTGGCCGCTATCGAAGGCCTCAAGGATATTCATACCCGCGGGATGATCCTTTTGGCAGGAGGCCTTGGGAAGGGACAGGATTTTACACCTCTTAAAAAGTATATTGGCCATGAGGTTAAGACAGTATTTTGCTTTGGTAAGGACAAAGACAAACTTTTAGATTTGGATAAAGATTTATGCATCAATGTGGAAAATATGGAAGAGGCCATACATAAAGCAAATGAAATGGCTACCACAGGTCAGGCCGTACTGTTGTCTCCAGGCTGTGCTTCTTTTGATCAGTTTAAGGGATTTGAACATCGCGGGCACGTTTTTGCAGATATTGTAGGCAATCTTGCCAACTAACAATATTTAAGACAGGTAAGTTGTAGAAGTTATGAACTTTTTCAAAAGAAAAACCGAATATGACAGCGTGATCCTTATTACCGCCTTTATCCTTTTGTGTATGGGAGTGGTGATTATAAGTTCAGCATCCATTATGGAGGCTACTGTCAAGTTTGGTGATGCTCTCTATCAGACCAAAAAACACCTTTTCGGAATCGGGGTTGCGCTGTTTTTAGGTTTGATTGCCTGTATGACTCCAACCAGAATATGGCAAAAGTACTCACTGCATTTTTTGTTTGTCGTTCTTGTTATGATGGTTCTGGTGTTAGTTGTAGGACGCGAAATCAACGGAGCCAAGCGCTGGCTAAATCTTGGACTTGTGAATCTGCAGCCGGCAGAACTTTTAAAACTGGTGTGGATCCTCTTTTTCTCCGATCATGTAAGTCGCAAGATTGAATCCATATCGAGAACCGTGTGGGGCTTTTTAAGACCAGTGACCTTTCTTGCCGTGATGACGGTGCTGCTCTTGAGTCAGCCGGATATGGGTTCTCTTATGGTAATTACTCTCATTACCTATTCTATAATGTATCTTGCCGGAGTCGGATTACTAAAGTATATGGTGGTGATAGTGGTACTGTCATTAGTGGCGGCACTGTTTATTAAAATTTCACCGTATCGAGCAAGACGTGTGACCTCTTTTTTGGATCCATGGTCTGACGAGTATGGTTCGGGGTATCAGTTAACACAGTCACTTATGGCCTACGGACGGGGAGGCTGGTATGGAGAAGGACTTGGCAATTCCTATCAGAAACTCGGGTATCTTCCAGAAGCGCATACCGATTTTGTAACGGCCATTTTTGGCGAGGAATTTGGGTTTATTGGCATGGTGCTACTCATCATTTTGGAATTTATCATTGTGTTTAGAGGCATTAGGCTAGGTGTTAAGATCCTAAAAGAAGATGCAATCTACCAGGGGTATGTTGCCATTGGGATAAGTTCTTGGATCTGTTTGCAGACCTTCATCAATATTGGAGCGGCATCAGGTGGACTGCCAACTAAAGGTCTTACTTTGCCTTTTGTTTCATATGGTGGCTCTTCTTTGATGGTTTTCTGTATGGGTATTGGTATTCTTCTGCGCATCGATTATGAATGGCTGAATAAAATTATCAGTACCACACGCAGTTATATCGAATCTGCATCAGGTGGCAAATAGTGTCTTATGATGAGATTTAAGGTTAATTCTTTGGCGGCATAAGTATGAAAGTAAAAAGAGTCATGATCATGGCCGGTGGTACCGGGGGACATGTTTTTCCGGCTTTGGCCATTGCGGAAAAACTAAAATCTCAGCAAGTTGAGGTTGAATGGCTTGGTACCAGAGGTCGCATGGAAGAGATGCTGGTTCCCAAATACGGATATAACATTCATTACATTGATGTTAAAGGAGTCAGACGTAATGGCCTTAAGACAATGCTGAAGGCTCCTTTTATGATTGTTAAGGCTGTTCTGCAGGCCAAAAAAATTCTGCGTGAATTTAAACCAGATTTAGTCATAGGAATGGGAGGGTATGCCTCAGGTCCTGGCGGGTTTGCCGCATATCTAATGAAGATTCCGCTGCTTGTACATGAGCAGAATGCGGCGGCGGGGCTTACCAACAAATTGCTGTTCAAACTTGCGGATACCGTGATGCTGGGATTTCCTGGCGCTTTTGAGGGAAAAAAGGTTAAAGTGGTGGGTAATCCGGTGCGTGACAGTATCAGAATACTTTATGAGCAGGAGAGAGCATATAACACTTTACCCCTAAGAATTACCATAGTAGGCGGTTCGCTTGGAGCACAGGCTCTCAATAATATCGTTCCTTTGGGATTAAAGAAATTCACAGATAATAATGTTATTTCGGTGGTTCATCAGTGTGGCAAGGGAAATTCATCTAAAGTTCTGCCCTTATACGAAGGGGCGTCCTTTGAGTATCAGGTGTGTGATTTTATTGATGATATGCAGAGTCTTTATAAAAATACCGATCTCATTATTTGTCGTGCCGGGGCTCTGACTGTGGCCGAGACTGCCTGTGCCGGTGTGCCCGCAATTTTCATTCCGCTTCCTACGGCGGTGGATGATCATCAGACCAAAAATGCCTCTTTTTTAAGGGATATCGGTGCAGCCTATATTATTCCTCAAAGTGAGCTAACGGCAGAGAGTCTTTATGCTAAAATCGCACCACTCGTCAAAGATATGGAAATTTTAGGGAACATGTCGGCATTATTAAAAAAGAATGCCATAACAGATGCCACAGATAAGGTGATGGAAGTTATTGAAGGATTGTAGGTATGAGCATGGAAAAGCAGGATATAAATTACAGTGTTCCCTTAATGCACAAGGTTAAACGCATTCATTTTGTGGGGATCGGTGGTGCTGGTATGAGCGGCATTGCCGAAGTGCTCCGTAACGAAGGATATACTGTTTCGGGATCGGACATTGCCAAAAGCAAGGTCACGGCACGTCTTGAAAAACTGGGCATTACCGTATTTATCGGCCATGCCAAAGAAAATGTCCACGGAGCATCGGTAGTGGTGGTATCTTCTGCAGTTCGTGCGGATAATCCTGAAATTGTCATGGCCCACGAACAGAAGATCCCTGTGGTCAGAAGAGCCGAAATGCTTGCTGAACTCATGCGTTACCGTAATGGTATTGCCATCAGTGGCACGCATGGAAAAACCACCACTACTTCCCTCATCGCTTCTATTTTTGCGCAGGCCAGTCTTGATCCGACCTTTGTGATTGGCGGTCTGTTAAACAGTGCCGGTACCAACGCCCGTCTTGGCAATGGTAAGTATCTTATTGCCGAAGCCGATGAATCTGATGCTTCCTTCCTGCACCTGCAACCTGTGGTTACTGTGGTTACTAATATTGAACCTGACCATCTTGACACCTACGGAGGAGATTTTGAAAATCTCAAAAAGACTTTCGTAGAATTTTTGCATAATCTGCCTTTTTATGGTGTTGCAGTGGTGTGTGTGGATGATCCTAATGTAGTTGATATTTTACCGAAGATAGGGCGTACAGTTATCACCTACGGTGAATCTGAACATGCGGATTTTCGGATGGTGGATTTTAAGGAAGTGGGTTTACACAGTGAATTTAAGATTGTGCGGAAAGATGCGCCTCCTATGACAATAGAACTGCCGATCCCCGGGATCCATATGGCCAAAAATGCTACAGCAGCAGTGGCTGTAGCCATAGAAGAGGGAATACAAGAACAGGTTATTATTGATGCTCTTAAAAGTTTCTCTGGAGTGGGCAGACGTTTCCAGGTTTATGGCGATTTTCGTACCAAAAATGGCAAATTGTTTACTTTAGTTGATGATTATGGTCATCATCCAACGGAAGTTATGGCTACTATCAGAGCGGCAAGGCTTGCATACAAGGACAGACGTATCGCGATGGTATTTCAGCCACATCGTTATACCAGAACTCGTGACTGTTATGAGGATTTTGTCAGAGTGCTGCAGCATGTTGACGATCTGGTTCTCATTGAAGTTTACCCGGCAGGCGAGGACCCGATCGTGGGTGCCGATGGTCGTCATTTATGCCGTTCCATTCGTTTAAAGGGTAAAATTGAACCATATTTTGTGGAGCAAATTGATGAGATCCCCGAACTTTTAGAGCGCGTTCTTACTGACAATTCTGTCCTTATCACCCAGGGGGCAGGGAATGTTGTTGCTGTTGCAAGACAGCTCTCTTCTATGTATGAACGTGTTTAGGTATAAGTTTAGGATTTGTGGAGATTGTGATGCAGACCGGTATTTAAACCGGATAGTCACAGTGATTTAGGCCTAAAATAAATGGTCAGTACAGTTAAGATGTTTTAATAGGGACTAACAATGGGCAAGACCAAAAAAAGTCGCGCTTATTTATTTGCCGGGATAATTTTTGTAATGGTCCTGGTAGCCCTTATTGTCAAAGGAGATTTGTTCATTAAAAACTTTTTGGCTGAGTCTAAGGCTTTACCGGTTAGGGCGGTTGAAATTGACGGAGTCTTTAAGTTTATTACCAAAAAACGTCTTGCTGATATTACGGGAAAGGTCTGTGCGGGGCAGAATATTGCTACTCTCAATATTCAGGAATTACGTGAGGAAATCTTAAAAGAACCATGGGTAGCACAGGTAGTGATAAAAAAGAAGATGCCAGATACACTGTTACTTGCAGTTATTGAACATGTTCCGGCGGCATATTGGAATGAAAACGGACTGTATGATGCAAAAACCAAAGGTGTATTTTTCCCTGATATGTCGGAATTTTCGCAGCCACTGGTGAAATTAGGGGCCACACGAGATAATCTGTGCACCGATGTGTATGAGAGTGCGGTATCCTTCGTCAGAGCCATGAGTAATTCAAAGTATCAGATGGTAGAACTGTATCTTGACAATGTGCGTTGCTATAGTATGACTCTAGAGAATGGTACTCGTCTGATTTTAGGCCGGGGACAGAAGGATAGTTTGGTGCGTTTAAAAAGATTTTTAAGATCGTTTCATCAGTCGGGGCTTAACATTAATGATGTGGAATATGTAGATTTAAGGTATGATGTTGGTTTTGCCGTGGGGATGAAGGAAGAAAAAAAACACGCTGTGCAAAATTAAGAGGTATTAAGATGGCAATAAAAAGAAAGAAAGGAACACCAACAGTCCCTGTCAATGAAAATGGACAGCAGGTTTTTGCACTCGATATTGGCAGTTCACATTTGCGACTGGCTTTCGGTATTGTGGGCGATGACAAACAGATCAAGATTCAGGGTCTAAAGCAATGTCCAAGTCAGGGATTTGTCAAGGGACATATTTCGGATATTGACAGTCTGGCAAGACAAATAGCGCTTATTGTTCAGGATTTCCAAAATCAGTACGGCGTGGTTATTGAAAATCTCGTAACTGAGGTTCCTGGTTGTTTTATCAGTGCAGAAAATCAGGATGGTTTTGCCACGATTCAATCCGGAACCGTAACCATTGCCGACCGAAACCGTGCCATAAAAAATGCCATTGCAGGCGTAAAAATCAATGAGTCTGAATACTCCATTATTCATGCAATACCTCAGCAGTACACTACAGAAGATGTTGATCTTGTAAGTAATCCTATCGGCATGTACGCCAAACGACTTGAGGTCAATGTGCATGTTATCGGTTGCAAATATATTTTCAAAAAAAATATCGAGCAGGCCATCAAAATGACCAACCCTGACTTAAACGTTAGCTCTCTAATATATGCAGGTAATGCTGCTTCATCGGCTGTATTAAGAGCATCAGAGAAAGATATAGGTGTTATTCATGTAGATATTGGCGGGGGAACAGTCAATGTTACAGTTTATGAAGGCAATAGACAGCTATTGTCTTTTGGGATAAATGACGGTGGCGAATATATTACAAAAATGATTGCCAAAGAATTCTCTATTTCCATGAAGAATGCCGAATCCTTAAAATGCACCTATGGCTGTGCTGATGTGCGAATGCTTACAGAGGATGCGGCCAATAGCAGTATAGTTATACCTGATACCGAGTCCAATACCTCTCAGGTAAGTTCCAAGGAAGTGACAATTCGTACGGGAGCTCTTGTGGATGTGATTAACCGTGCACTTAGAAGCATGTTTGAGTTAATTTTTCAGCAGATAGACTACTACGGACGTGAAACTTTAAAAAGTCTCGAAATCGGAGCCGGTGTGGTACTGACTGGAGGTACCTCGAAACTGCCTGGTATTGAACAGGTAGCCTCTGAAATAATCAAGGAACTGAACTATCAGGATAATACTTTTATAAAATGCAATCCAAAGGTGAGCGTTGGTCATCCTATTGGTATCAGTGTGTTTGAGGATGCGGGAAGCCCTGGATTTATATCTGATTCAGATAAGGCGGTAGTGATAGGTTTATTACGTTCTGCCAAGTTTGATGATTTAAAACAGTATACTGATGATGAATTACGTGAAGAACGTGAAAAAAACCGCGGGGTTGTAAAATCTGTATATGACTGGGTACGTAGAGAACTATTTTAGGAAAATGCTTTTTACATATGCTTGTAGGGTATTTCTCAAAAAACGCCGCAAAACCCCCGTCTTTTTAGGGCGGATATGAGGCGCCAAATTCATCAGAAGGTATTTTGTTCTATATACTGTCTTTTAATAGAAATAGGAGCATCTCCATAGGATAAAGCAAAATAAAATGGCCGAAAAGAGCATTACCCCACAGTGTTTGCTAACAGTAGGATATTGCCTTTTACGAATTATCTTTGAAGCCCCTCCTATAAGTCTTAAGTCCCTCTCTGATATTGCAAGTTTAGGATGGGGATTAACCTGCAGATGAACATGCTCTTCTTCTCCATCAAATGCGATTAAAGAGAATACAAGTTGACAAGAAAACGTTTCAAAAACGATTCTAATCTCAGTTAAATTTTTGTTTAGGGTAAAAACTAGGAAGGTGCATCTTTTGCGTCTGTTCTGTGGACACTCAAGATATGCTATACCCAGATGTTATCTATGCTCAAGGAAGAGTATGAAACCTATAAATCAGCGTTTATGACCTGATTTTACGATAAAGCCCGTCAGTACTGAGACGGGCTATGATTTTTTTTCAATTTAGTTGTTGCTAACTTTTTTACTTCTGAGAATATGCAGACTGGATGGTTTAATTGGTGGCATCTATCAGGTGTCGATATGAACTTCTTATTTTTAGGCGGTCACAGAGCTAAATGACGGTAGCCATGTTGTTAAGAGGTTTTGGATTAACTGCCTTCATAATCTTGTTAAAATCTTATTTGCTCTCTTTTAGACTCTCTATGCAGTGACTTACAATAAGTTGCATCAGTTTTATGATAAAAGAAATACAGATAGGCGCGGTGGTTGAATGATTTTAGATCCTTGAACACAGTAAGTATACTCAGGGGGCTTGAAAATTTGGGGGCTGAACTGTGATTTTTAGATTTATAACGATTTTCTTTCTAAAAATGGTAAAATCTTTTAAAACTAATAAGTATGTGCGTTACTTAGCGTATTAAATTATGTTAGAATATAAAGTTAACAAGAACTGATATCATATTTGAACTGAAAAAGTTTTTTAAATTTTGAGAGTTAATGTAAAAATGAGTGATATTCGATTAGAATCATCTTCGAGCCCAAATACAGGCAGAAATCTGATTACGCCATCCGGTTCCTGCGTTATAAGAGTTTTAGGTGTTGGAGGCGGTGGCGGTAATTCGTTGCAGCACATGATTAACGAGAATTTGAGCGGTGTTGAGTTTATTGCCGTCAATACTGACTCTCAGGCTTTGGTACAGTCTACTTCTCCTCTGAAGGTGCAGATTGGTGTAAAACTTACCAATGGCCTTGGTGCGGGATGTGATCCAAATAAGGGGCGTAAGGCCGCAGAGGAATCTAAGGAAGATATCAAAAAACTGCTGCAGGGTTCTGATATGGTGTTTGTGACCGCAGGTATGGGCGGTGGTACCGGTACAGGTGCAGCGCCTATTATTGCTGAAATCGCCAAAGAAACTGGCGCACTGACTGTGGCAGTGGTTACCAAACCATTCAAGTTTGAAGGCAAACGCCACATGGTCAACGCAGAATCTGGTATCACAGAATTGTCAAAGCATGTTGATTCTCTTATTGTTATCGATAACGATAAGTTATTGAAGAATCTAGGCGCCAATATTTCTATTGTAAATGCCTTTAATTCGGCTAATGACATTCTTTTTAATGCTGTGAAGGGAATTACGGACTCTATTACTAATCCAGGCTATATTAATCTCGACTTTGCTGACGTCGTTACCGTCATGAAGGGGCGTGGTCATGCCATGATAGGTAATGGTGTTGGTCAAGGTGCCAACTTTGTTGAGGATGCTGTGGATAGAGCTATTCATTCTCCTCTTATTGAGCAGGTGGATATTAAATCTGCTGCCGGACTTTTGGCCAATGTTCGTGTTAATCCAAACTTCCCAATTACCAAGTGGGAGGAAATCTGTAACGCCATTCAGTCTTATGCTGATGAGGATGCTGATTGCAAGTTCGGTATGTCCTTTGATGAAAGTATTTCTGAAGATCAGGTTATTATTACAATTCTTATTACTGGTATAAGTGCTACCGATCTTAACCGTCCTGCTAATCAGGCCCGCTCGCAAATTGGTCAGGTCAAGGTTAGAAATGAGCAGGCTGACTTCCTTGGGAGACTGCGTGACAACGGTACCTTTTATCAGCGTGATGCACAGTCTGCTATGGGTAATCCAAATGCTATGCAACAAGGGTCTTCTAATATTGAAAACCCATTTATGCGTCAGCAGAATGGGGCTCCTCAGCAGCAGTATAGTGGACATGGTTTTGGATCTGCAACTTCTGATCCTGATTTTAGAGATGGCAAGATTTCTGAGGTATCAATGGAATCCTTTGGCAAGAGCCCTGTAGATGACAACAAGGATGATTTGTGGAATCTACCTCCAATTCTTCGTTCTAAGTCTGAGTAGTATTGATTTTTTATCAAAAGACGCCGTAATAGCCCGTCCTTAAGGGAGGGGATATAAGGCGCAAAGTTAATTAGGTATTGCCGTTGCCTTTTTAAACTCATCATCTACAATAAAATGCACAAGGGCAGTACTTGCAAGGCTTCAGAGTGAATCTAGTCAAAAAAACTAGATCAGTCTGAATCCCTAAAGAGGTTGTGACTTAATGTACCTCATAAGAGGTCAGAGACACTAACTCTCTGCAGTTTAGGCTAAGTAGTTAGCCTCTACAGTAAAGATCTTCTTGCTTTGGCAAGAGCAGTCATAAAGGCCTCGGCAACTTATGTTTTGTTGAGGTTTTTTTATGTCAATTGCAGTAACAGCTGTCTTGGATATGGGTTCTTTTGCTTTGGATAGTTCATTTGTGAACCTTAACAAGTACCTGTTTCATGGAGAACCTCGACTAGAAGATGTTAAGCAGAATCCTCAGTTACAGGATTGCTGGTGTCTATCCTCAATAACCAGTATGCTTACTTCACAGGGTACAGCATCAATCACAAGACTGTTTTCTCCATCGGAAAAACCAAATCACGTCAATATAAGACTTGGCGTGAATATATATGAGGTTCCTTTGGGGAAATATCGGATTCATCAGGCGACAAACATGGCAGTAACAGTGCTAATTTGGGTGGTTGCCCTTGAAAATGCCGTGACTATGCACCTGGCAGTGCACGCACGTGCAGATAATAATGATCCAAATCTTATAAATAAAAAAGAGGCACAGCTGGCTCTGCATTCCGCTTCAAATGGTATTATAGCCTTACAGGGAAGAGCTGAAAATGGCATCGCAAAAGAATTATTAACGTTTGATTCTGCTCAATTCGCCACTGCTGGTGATGCTATAAATGCCATTAAGAAGTTTCTTGATGATGGGAAACCTGTTGTACGTGGTCACAGTTCAAAGTCGGTTGCTTTATCTGATGGTATTGCACCGGGCATGCAGTTACTGTCTTACATGCGGAAAGAAACAAACTTATTGTTCTTGATCCATACGGTGAAGTAAAATCAATTAAAGGAGCAAATCTTAAATAATATACCATGTCTTCAGTAAAACCGAAAATGAAGTCAAGTTGGCGATGGAACAAGAGGCTCAAATGGACAAATGGTATCAAAACAATGTCAAAGGGAAGTTAACTGAAGAAAATACGGCAAAATTGTCAAAGAGTCAGATAATATCGACGATTTTTAGATGATGTAATAGTTGTAAAAAGTGTAATGAATACCGAGGAACATCTTATGATAACCTCGGTTTTTTTTCAATTCACTGTGAAAAAAAATATTTACTGTTCACATTCTTTTAAGTGAATTAGGCAATTTATCCTCAATATTTAGAGCATAAATTCTTAAAAAAGTCGTTGTTAATGTTGAATGATGAGTGCTTAGCAAGTTTGCTTAGGGGAGAATTTTCAAGGACTTTTTGGAAAAACCATTTCAATGCCATAGATCCTCTTGTAGCTTTTTTCTGGTTCAATAAATATTTCTGTGGGAATGCTTAAATAAGGTTACAAAGTAAAAGAGGATTTTCTTGTATAATTTAACATGCCCATGATCTTAAGACTGTAGGTATAA
>Ga0256405_10005684_pt1 | contig 21082 bp, 20 predicted proteins | sample RumenRJG_02DNA_FD_189096 | JGI IMG/M metagenome (GOLD analysis project Ga0256405, IMG submission 189096) | Bovine rumen microbial communities from Lethbridge, Alberta, Canada - RJG_02 | ecosystem: Host-associated > Mammals > Digestive system > Stomach > Rumen | place: Canada: Alberta... | reverse complement strand
TTCAAGGTGACGGAGAATATCGCGGAGATCCCTGAAGAAGTGGGGAGCAGTTACGCCCTCCTCGTTGATGTCGATAACGGAACCGTTGTGGCTGGCCGGGACTACGACACACAGATGAATCCGGCGTCCATGACCAAAATACTGACGCTCCTTGTGGCGGTCGAGAATATCGACCTGTCCAAACTTGATACGGATACCGAAGAGATCACTCAGGAGATCGCCAATTATGTCTGGCAGAATCAGATGAGTCAGGTGGGCTGGCAGATCGGGGATACGCCTACGATCAGAAGCCTTCTGTACGGAACGATCCTGCCGTCAGGAGCGGACGCCGCGCAGGCGCTGGCCATATATACAGCCGGTTCGGAGGAGGCGTTTGTCGAGCTGATGAACAAGAAACTGGCAGATCTTGGGATCTCTGATACGGCTCATTTCACAAACGCGGTCGGCGCGTACGACGAGGATCACTATTGTACGGCTCTGGACATGGCTACGATCCTCAGAGCCGCCATTGACAATGAGCTCTGCAGGGAAGTGCTCTCATGTCATTACTACGAGGTCCCGCCCTCTGGAGGAGAGGAGTCGCAGGCCATCGGGATCTCCAACTGGTTCCTGAGAAGGATCGAGGATAAGGATACTCACGGAGAAGTGGTCTGCGCCAAGACCGGCTATGTAGGCGAGGCGGGATTTTGCTGCGCAAGTTATCAGGAGTCTGACGACGGGGGCCGCTATATATGTGTGACGGCGGACGGCGCCGGCATCTGGCCCTGCATCTATGACCACGTGGATATTTATACGACTTTTATGTAAGTGACGCTGGAGCCCGGCGGACGGGAAGGGAGGTACTCCAAAGTGTTGATGGACCATCTTCGGGAATATGATCTGCGGGAACTGGAACGGGGAAAGCAGTACCGGGTGCTGGGAAGGACGGGAGAATCCTCGGATCCTCTGTATCTTTTCTGGACCGGATCCGCGCTGGAACTGAACCTGCGGGCGACGGAACTGTGGGTGACTTTCGAGTCTTCCTACATGGTCTTCGAGAACTGGGTTGACGTGATGGTGAACGGAGCGCTGATCCAGCGATTCATGATACCGAAGGGAAGAAGCACCATCTGTCTCTTCCGCGGGATGGACAGGAATATGACGCGGAATGTCCGCATTGTGAGGGACACCCAGGCGATGCATATTGATCCCAGGAACAGCCTGGCTATCTGCAGCCTGATCACGGACGGGGTCTTCGACGATGTGCCTGAACCGGCTCTGAAACTGGAATTTATCGGGGACAGCCTGACTTCCGGAGAGGGGCTGACCGGCGCGGAGGACTACCTGGAGTGGAATCCTGGCTGCTTCAGCGCGGTGCACACATATGCGTATCTGACCTCCGGGATGCTCGGAGCGGAGTACAGCATCCTCAGCCAGAGCGGATGGGGAACATGCTTTTCCTGGGAAGGAGCGCGCAGAGAGGCGATGCCCCTGTATTACGATCAGGTATGCGGCGTTCTGCGGGGCGAAAAGAACAGGACAAAGGGCGCTTTTGAGGAGTGGGATTTCGAGAGCTGGAGACCCGACGCGGTAGTCATACATCTGGGAACGAACGACGAGATGGCGATCAATACCGCAGAGGGCTGCACAGTGCGGGAGTTTGAGGACGCGGCTTACAGGTTTCTTGAAAACCTGAGGCGGCGCAATCCCGGGAGCCTCCTTTTGTGGTGCTACGGAATGCTCGGACACGGGCTGGAGGAGCCGATCCGCAGGACTTTCAGGAGATTTAGGGAGGAGACGGGAGATCAGAACAACGATTATCTCTTTTTTGACTCGGCGGAGGATTTCGGAAGCAGAGACCACCCCGGCAGGAAATCGCACGCTGATGCGGCGCGGATGCTCGCGGAGAAACTGACTCAGAAACTGGGGCTGTGAGGTGAGAGTGTGGGAGGATTTGACAGATTCGGCAGAAATACACTTATAGGCGGCGCGCTCCTGCTGCTAAGTCTGGCAGTGGCCGCGGCGGGCGCGGTCGTGAGCGTAAAGACGGGGAATACCAGCTGCTTTCTCGGGTGCAGTATTCCGGCCGCGGTGCTCATTGTGGCCGGGGGAAATATGGTCAGAAAGGACCTGCTGCCGGGGGCTGACCGGCTTCTGCTGCCCGGCGGAGAGCAGACGATCACAGCGGAGGTCCTGGGCGTCACGAGAAATCTCAGGACAGCGGGAGAGAAGACGTCCTATTACATAGTGTGCCGCTATAAGGATCCGCTGACAGGACGGGTGGAGACTTTCACCAGCAGAGCGCTGGAGAGCTATCCGGGCAAAGAAGTGATCGGCAGGAAAGTGACAGTGCGCATTGATCCCCGGGAAAAGGGTAAGTACACGGTGGATATTGATGAACTCTTAGAGGAGATAGAGAAGGAGAAGAGGGAAAATGAGCAGGCAGACGGAATGCATTGATGGCTTTCTTAAGAGAGCGCAGGCGGATCAGGCGGTCTATGTGACGGATGTCAGGAGGGTCTTTGACGAAGTGGGAGAGAAGGCCTTTCACGTGCACGCGCACCTTTACGAGGGCGCGGTCGAGGTATTTGATATGTCTGTTCCCGAGTGGGAAACTGAGGAGCAGAGGGACTTTGTCGCCGAATACATAAGAGCATTTCTCTACAATCTGATTTCTACCCTGGGTGCGATCCGCATTGAGATCTACCTTGATGCCGCCGACGAGGGACTGCGCGCCCTCGCGGAAGGGCTCAGGGAGGACTTCCAGCTTGATCTTGACAAAACAGAGAGATCCGGCTATGGAAAATGCCTTAATGTAAATGAGAGGATCGTGAAGGCGCTCACAGGCGGAAAAAGGAGATTCGCGATCGGGATCAGAGACCTCGGGGAGGAGCCTGAGGACGCGAAGGCTCTGGAGGAGCCCACAGGAGGAGCTGTTTTCGAGGAACTCCCGGCCAGGGCTGAGAAGGCGTTTCTGCTGGGCGTCGATGTGGGTGGTACGGACATCAAGTTCGCCGCCAGCCTGGACGGAAAACTTGTGCACTGTGAGGAACTGAACTGGGCGCCGGCTTCTTTCTCCAACGTGGAACAGCTCATCGATCCCGTCATGGAGACGGCAGAGCGCCTTATGAAGCAGTTCGGAGATGGAAGGAAATGGGACGGCATCGGGCTGAGCTGGCCGGACGCCATCATCCACAATATGATCGTAGGCGGGGAGACCACCAAGACCAAAGGGCTGAGGGAGAACCCTGACAGGGACTACGAGGAACAGTTCGCGCAGCTCACCGGCCTGACAGGGAAGCTCAGGGCCTTAACAACTCAGAACGGCGCTGTGATGTGCTGCAATGACGGACCTATGGCGGCCTTCACGGACGCTGTGGAGATGGCAGCGGCCGGAGAAGACGTCTCCAAAGGATTTATCGCCTACAGCCTGGGCACGGAACTCGGCACAGGATGGGTTCTGGCGGACGGCTCAATACCCCAGATCCCGCTGGAGTGCTACAACTGCATCATTGACCTGGGAAGCCTGAAAGCGAGAAAGTTTGACGCCGAGGACATCCGGAGCTGTCTCAATGTCAATACACTGCTGCCCGGGACTCTTCAGAAATACACAGGTCAGTCCGGCGTATTCCGACTTGCCTGCAAGTACCTGCCCGGGAGGGAACCCGCTGTCTATGAGGAGGCGCTCAGCAGAGGTCTCTTTGCGGTAAGCAGCGACAGAAAATCAGTCACAGTGCCCACAGAGCCTGACGATAAGCGCAAGGAGTGCCTGGAATTCTTTATGGAGAAGGCGGCTTCCGGTGAGAGTGAAGTCTGCCGGGAGATCTTTAAGGAGATCGGCGAGTATATCGCGGTCATCTGGGCGGAGAACGACTATCTCTTCCATCCTGCGGCCAAGGAGAGGACACTCTTCGGGAGACTGGTCAAGAGGCAGGAATGTTTTGACCTGATCCGCGAGGGAGCGGCGTCCAGAGAGCCGGACCTTGTGCTTAAAAACGCGGATTCCGGACTTGCGATCACGCCCCTCATGAGGCAGCTTGAGGAAGATCCCGTATTTACGGTGGCACAGTTTGCCCAGGCCGTGGGCGCGCTTCATTTCGCATGCGTCGGCCTTGGCTCCGTCCGCTGATTTTGGGGATCTGCTATGCAGGAGTTACGGAAATACGAATATTGCAGAATGAATATCGCGCTCGCGGCGATCCAGGCAGCGGTTTTCCTGCTCTGTATGATCACGGGCGACAGACTGTATCTTTTCGGCCGCTGCGGTACGGTTCTGGTGCTTGAGCAGAAGCAGTACTGGAGACTATTGACGTCGGTCTTTCTGCACTCCGGGCTGACCCACCTCGGAAGCAATCTTCTGGTGCAGGTCCTTATGGGAAACGCGGTGGAGAGAAATCTCGGGCACATCCGATATCTGATCCTGTACCTTGTATCAGGGATAGGGGGAAATGTCATTTCCGTCCTGTATGACCGGGCCCAGGGGGTCAACACATATTCGGTAGGCGCGAGTGGGGCGGTGTTTGGCGTGATGGGAGCGCTGATCGTCCTCATCATAAAGGGCAGAAAAAAACTGCGGGCCGGCTCCTCCCTTCCGGCAAGAGCCGCCTTCGCAGTCTTCTATGCAGTCTATGCGGGTTTCAGGAACCCTTATACGGATAACGCCGCGCATATTGGAGGCCTTATCTTCGGCCTTGCGCTCGGCGCGCTCCTTTCGCTCCCCATCTTAGATGTGGATCTGAGGGACCTGAGGTGATCAAAGAACAAGTGAGACAGCGTCAGCCGGCGCTGTCTTCTTTTTTGGCCTGAAGGATGCGGATCCCGTTGACCTCCAGCTCGTCCACGACGGGGATAAGGAGATACTCCATTCCGTCGATGACCCTGGTCCTAAGCATATCCGCCATATCGGCCTTCACGCTGATCTTCAGGGAGGGAGATTTCACCTCCAGTTTCGTGGTCTCCACGAGGTTTTCAGCCATCAGAGGGACGCCTTCGCCAACCGCTTCGTCGTAAGCAGCGTCAAAATCGCTCAGCACTGACTGGTCGGCTCCGTTTTCCGAGAGCAGGCGGCGCATCTGCGCTTTCTCGATCTGAACGGGTTCGCCGGAGTCTTTGTTCTGCTCGATGAGTTCGTTAACCGCGTCATTCAGGTTTTTGACATTTTCGAAGGTGCAGTCCCTGCCGAGAGTCTGTTCCACCATGGACTTAAAGAGTTCTTTCTGACCGGATTCGGGGATGGGCAGGACACAGCCGAGAAGGTCGGAACTGATCTCCTCGTGCCGTTCGTCTTCCTTGCGGCAGTAGTAGAGCAGGCTGTGGATATCCGGCTGTCTGTCGTTGAAGGCGGGGAAGAGGAATCCGCTGACGGGCTTCTGGACAGCCCAGTCCATGCGGCGGTCCAGGAAGGTACAGGCTTCTTCGTCGTAGCACAGGCCTTCTTTCATCAGGGTAACAGGGCAGATACAGCACAGAAGGAAGGAGTAGACGTAGTCGGACGCGTCTTCCATTTCCTCGTTGTCAGTCCCTCTGGCGGGAATATCATAGGTGCCGTGTACCAGCAGGATCAGATATTTGCTCTGGCAGCGGAAATTCTCCACCACTTTGTTAAAGAACAGAGTCAGAAGTTCATCGTTCTTCAGTTCAGACTGCTGCAGTCTGTAGAGCAGCTGCTGCCGTCCGCCTTCCGCCTCCTCCTCGAGGGGGAATTCCATGTTAAAGAGATTGCGGCCGGGCTTTCCGGACATTGCACCGCGAAGGATCTCACAGTATTTTTCCAAAGATTCCTTCTCCATGGCTGCAAGGGAATCGTGAAGTTCACGGATCACTTCTCCCTCCTCATTTACGTAACAGGCGCGGATCCTGTCGATGCAGCTGTCGGGTTTTATGAGTTTTCTTATCTCGCTGATCGCTTTTTTATCCATCGTGTACCTCGTAATTCTTAAATTTAGCCGCTTGCTGCGCGGTAACATTCAATATACTACAGAAATTTGGGTTTCGCTAGAGGCCGGATGATGGTATAATAAATATTCAGATTGAATTAAGCGCACAGGTGCGCACGAAAAGGGAGGAAATGACCATGGAAACTAATGGAAATCGCAATGACGCCAAGTGGGACGCTTTTGAGGAGATGATGGAGAACAAAGTCGTCTTCACGGTTCCGATCGATGAGAGCGTCAAGGCGGGCGTCGTGACTTCAGTGAAAGGTGTCAGGGCATTTATTCCCGCTTCCCAGCTCAGCACGAGCTATGTAGAGGATACCAATGAGTGGATCGGCAAGGAAGTCGACGTCGTGATCATCACTGCTGACAGAGAGAAACAGCGCCTTGTCCTGTCCGGCAGAGAGGCAGCCAAGATCAAGCGCAGCCAGGAGAAGAAGGCGCGCATCGACGCCCTCAAGGTCGGCACGGTCTGTGAAGGAAAGGTTGAGACGATCAAGCCTTACGGCGCGTTTGTCGATCTCGGAAACGGCATCAGCGGCCTGGTTCACATCTCTCAGATGAGCACGAAGAGAGTTGCTACCCCTGAGGAAGTCTGCAAGGAAGGCGATGTTGTCAAGGTCAAGATCACCAAGGTCAAGGACGGCAAGGTTAGCCTTAGCATGAAGGCTCTTGAAGAAGCACCCGCTCCGTCTGAGGACGACATTCCGGAGCTCTCCCAGGTAGTTTCTCACGAGAAGGCTACAACTAATCTGGGAGATCTGCTCAAGAACATCAAGCTTGACTGATCACGGTTTGATATACAATTTCCATAACTGTTTATAATAAGAGGGGAGAACGGGCGGTCGCAGTACCGCCCGTTCTGTTTTGCCCGGATCCAGGCCGGGAAGAGGATTTACGTGGAATTGGACGGAAGACGGAGCAGGACAAACTGGATAAGGACCGGTATCGCGCAGTTGACGCTTCGCCTCGCGGCATTCTTTGTGTGCACGGGAGTTTTCCTGGCAGCAGGCGCGGGAGCCCGGGCGGCAGAGGTCTCTGAGGAGGAGAAGCCAGGGGATTTCGTGACGATCCGCGTGGAGGCGCAGCTGGAGAAGACGGACCGGGAGGCGCTGCTTGACCGGATCAACGCAATCCGCAGGGAAGCCTGTGAGGAGGGCGTCAACAATCCTGTGAACGGGATCCCTCTTACCCCGGCGGATTATGTGCCGCTCCGGTGGTCAGGAGAACTTGAGAAGATCGCCGAACTCCGGGCGGTGGAGAGCACGATCATTCAGGATCACATAAGGCCTGACGGAACAGAGTGTTTCACGGCGGCTCCGGAGGGGATTTCCTACACAATGGAGACGCTGGCATGGGGGTTTGACAGTGCTGCGGACGCAGTGGAGGGGTGGTATTCCGAGAAATCTTCTTATGTGGAGACCGACGGAAAGCCCGCAGGCCACTATATGGCCCTGATCAACCCGGAGAACCGGTTTGTCGGGATCGCCGGACTGAGCGCGCAGTGGCAGAGAAATGCCTGCGCCGGCGCCTTTGGCGGGGAGTCTGCCGCAGCGCAGGAGAAAGCTGCAGCTGCCGGCGGGAACGGAACAGACGCGGAGATCCCGGAGAAAACGGGAAATGAGACTGTGTGGATGATCTCCCTCAGAAGAGATCTTCTGCCGACAGCGGTCGGAAGGGCTGTGGAGGTCACAGCCGGCCGGATCTTCCGGGCCGCTTCATTTTGAAGGGGCGGCCGGATGTTCAGGGCTGTCCGTATTATGACAGGAAGGAGATCGCATGCATGAGATGAGCTACGTGGTGCGCTTCGTGAGCCTTGCACTGGACAGGGCCAAGGAGAGCGGGGCGTCAGAGGTGCGGAGCCTCACAGTATCGGTGGGAGAGATGACGGATATCGTTCCGGAGTATCTCTACCGGTATTATCCCGAGGCTGTGAAGGGCACGATCATGGAGGGATCCGAACTGAAGGTAGAGGTGGTCCCGGTGAAGATCCGCTGCGCGGGATGCGGGGAGACTTACCATCCGGACAGGTCCAACGCCTATTCCTGTCCCTTCTGCGGAGGAAGCAAAGGGGAGATCTGCCAGGGGCGGGGAATGAGCCTGAAAGAGCTCGAGATCAGCTCCTGAACTGCAAAAAAATAATCAATTTTTGGAATTCAGAGTCCTCTGAATTTTTTTTGCCAAAAAAGCAAAAAAATACCAAGACATTTAGCGGAAAGAGGTCTATAATACCGTGTGGTTATATTGATATAAAATTAACTAGATTTACGAACCAGAAAGGGAAACACAAATGGGCATATCTGTGTTCTTGATCCTGTTCCCGCTGTGCTGCGCGCCGGTGATGTACTTCATCACTAACGACAGACTGCGGGCCTACGTAACTTACTGCGCGGCCGGCATCATCGCCGCGGCGACTGTGGCACTGACCGTGCTCTGGGCGCTGAACGGGGCTGTACCGGTCCTGCTGTATAAGGAAACAGAGCTGGCGGACCACGCGATCCTTATAGCAGAGCTGCTGCTCATGGTCCTGGTCACTTACCTGTGCTTCAAGCACAGGAAGTACTGGATCAGCGTCCTGTCGATCGTTCCGACTCTGCTGATCGCGAAGCAGGAGCTGACTGCGCCTTCCCCCATGACGCTGTGCCACATCTATATTGACCATTTCTCGATCCTGATGTGTCTGATCATAGGTGTCGTGGGCAGCCTGATCGTGGTGTACGCGGTGGGATATATGTACGGCTATCATCAGCACAGAAAGGACGTCAGGGACAACCGGAGATATTTCTTCATGCTCCTGTTTATCTTCCTGGGCGCCATGTTCGGCTTCGTTCTCTCGGAAAGCCTGATGTGGATCGACTTTTTCTGGGAGGTCACCAGTGTGTGCTCCTTCCTTCTGATTGGTTATACCAGGGAGGCGGAGGCGATCCGCAATTCCTTCAGAGCGCTGTGGATGAACCTGCTGGGCGGCGTGGCTCTGGCAGTGGGCATTGTCTATTTTGACAGCGCTGTGAACTGTGTTTCTCTGCACAAGCTGATCGAATATGCCCAGACGGGCGTGGTCCCCGCGGTCATCGGAGTGGCTCTGATCGCCCTCGCGGCCCTCACCAAGGCGGCGCAGCTTCCCTTCTCCACATGGCTGATGGGAGCGATGGTGGCGCCTACGCCTTCCTCCGCCCTGCTGCACTCCGCGACGATGGTCAAGGCCGGCATCTATATTCTGTTCCGCCTTGCGCCCGCCATGGGAGGCACCACCACCGGAAATGTGGTCGTCTTTGTCGGCGGCTTTACCTTCTTTATGGCGTCCATCATGGCCATCTCCCAGAGCGACGGCAAAAAAGTGCTGGCCTTCTCCACCATCTCCAACCTCGGGCTGATGACGGCCTGCGCGGGCGTCGGATCCCATGAGACGGTCTGGGCGGGCATTTTCCTCATGATGTTCCACGCGGTCTCCAAATCCCTGCTGTTCCAGGATGTGGGAGCCACCGAGAACGCGACGGGAAGCCGTGACATCGAGGATATGCACGGACTGCTGTACAGACTTCCCATGCTCGGATTTTATATGTTTATCGGTATCGCGGCGATGTTCCTGGCGCCTTTCGGAATGCTGATCTCCAAGTGGTCGGCCCTGAAGGCCGCTGTTGACAGGAGCAATATTCTGCTTGTCCTGTTTATCACCTACGGTTCCGCCACCACCAGCTTCTACTGGACCAAATGGATGGGCAAGATCATCAGCCGCAGCCACGAGACCGGCGAGAGGATGGAAGAGAAGATCACGGACAACAGCGAGAAGTTCTCCATGACGGTACACGCTGTCCTGATGATCGCGCTGTGCGTCTTTATGCCCTGGCTCTCCAACAACTTCGTCGATCCGCTCCTGGTGGAGATGTTCGGCAAGTTTACAAACGTTCTGCCGGGCGGCATCCTCGCGATGATGGTGCTGATCATGTGCATTGTATTCCTGATCCCGATCCTGGCCTATATGTACGCCAAGAACCACAGGACCAACTATAAGCTCAATTACATGAGCGGTATCAATACCGGAAACAATAATGCCTTCACCGATTCCTTCGGAGAAGAAAAGAAGCTGTGGCTTTCCAATTACTATTTTGACAGACTGATCCGGCCGGATCAGATGATGATCTTCAGCCAGCTCGTCGCTACAGCCGTTCTGGCGGTCATGGTCAGTTTCCTTCTGGGAGGTGCACTGGTATGAGTTATAAAGCAGCGATCATGGTTGTTCTATATATATTGTTCGCGCCTCTTGCCGGAGGTCTCCTTGAGGGCGCAGACCGCAAGATCAGCGCCAGGATGCAGGGCAGGATCGGACCGCCGCTCCTGCAGCCCTTTTACGATGTGAGAAAGCTCATGAACAAGCAGGTCATCGCGGTCAGCGTGCTGCAGACTTCGATGCTTCTGTGCTATCTGGTCCTGATGGTCTTCACCGGAGCGATCTTCTTTGCAGGAAACGATATCCTGATGTGCCTGTTCGTGCTCTCCACGGCGTCCACATTCATGTATTTTGCGGCAGTGGTGACCAGCTCTCCTTACAATACGATCGCTTCCTCGAGGGAACTGATCCAGATCATGACTTACGAACCCGCCGTGCTTCTGGCCGGCATCGGCTTTTATCTGGTCGCGGGAACCTTCAGCGTCGCGAAGATCGCAAACAGCGATATCGTCATGCTGACCAGGATGCCCGGCCTGTTTGCCTCTTTTGTCCTGATCCTTCTGATCAAGATGAGAAAATCGCCTTTCGACGTCAGCACGTCCCATCACGCGCACCAGGAACTGGTCATGGGCGTCAAAACAGAGATGGGCGCCCAGAATCTGGCCATCTTTACGATCACGGAGTGGTATGAGACATCGATCCTGATGGGGATCGTCGGCCTCTTTGTGGTGACCTCCAATCCCCTCAGCTATGTGGGCGCGATCCTTTTGTGTGCAGCGGTGTACTTTTTCCTGATCATCGCGGACAACGCCTGCGCGCGCGTCAAGTGGACGCAGATGCTGCAGATCACATGGCTGTTCACGCTTTTCGCGTCCGGCGTCAATCTTTTGATCCTGATGCTGATCAAATGATCCGCGTCCGGCACCGCAGATCGACAACAACTTGGAAGGAATAGGACGAAATACTATGGGTAAAGTCAAAAAATCACCTTGGGTGCTGCATTACGACGGAAGCAGCTGCAACGGATGCGATATAGAAGTACTTGCCTGCCTCACCCCGGTCTATGACGCGGAGCGGTTCGGCATCATCAATACGGGAGATCCGCTGCAGGCGGACATTTTCCTGATCACAGGCGGCATCAACACGCAGAATAAAGCGGTTGTGCAGCAGCTCTATGACCAGATGCCCCGCCCAAAGGTAGTTGTGGCGGTGGGCACCTGTGCCTGCACGGGCGGTATTTTCAAGGAGTGCTACAATATCCTGGGCGGAGCGGATACGACCATTCCGGTGGACATCTATGTGCCGGGCTGCGCGGCCAGACCCCAGGCGATCATCGACGGTCTCATTCAGGCCATCGAGCTCTTCCAGAAGAGGAGCAACAAGCATGACGCCATCGAACGCAGACATAAAGAAGAGGAAGGCAGGAAAGCGCATGATAAAGTGTCCGGAGAATGAACTGATCACAATTGAAAAAGGAGAGCTCCTCTCCAGATGCATGGAGATGAAGAAGAGCGGTCTGAGGCTTTCCCAGGCCTGCGCGGCCTTCTGCGACGGCAATTACGAGCTGAGCTATTCCTTTGCCGACGATGAGACTTATGAATACAAGACGCTGCGCCTTCCGGCGGGACTGGACGAGGAGATCCCCAGTATCACGGACATCATTCCCACCGCGGTCTTTTATGAGAACGAGATGGCGGAGATGTACGGCGTAAAGATTCAGATGATCAGTCTCGATTATCACAATAAGCTCTACCGCATTGAGGAGGAGGCGCCGCTTCTTCCCAAGGATGCGAAGAGCACGGCACAGTGAGCGCGGTCTGAGACAAGGAGGTAATTCAAACTATGGGTAACATCAGTGTAGTTCCTTTTGGTCCGCAGCATCCGGTGCTCCCGGAGCCGATCCACCTGGATCTGGTCCTTGAGGATGAAAAAGTGATCGAGGCTGTCCCTTCCATCGGATTTGTCCACAGGGGACTGGAGAGCCTTATTGTAAAGAAAGATTATAACGAGATGGTCTATGTGGCCGAGAGGACCTGCGGCATCTGCAGCTTCGGCCACGGAATGGGCTATGTGGAAGCGGTGGAGAAGATCATGGGCGTTCAGATCCCGGACCGCGCCAGATACCTGCGCACGATCTGGATGGAGCTGTCCCGCATGCACAGCCATCTTCTGTGGCTGGGCCTTCTTGCGGACGCTTTCGGCTATGAGAGCCTGTTCTACCACTGCTGGAGGATCCGCGAGCAGATCCTGGATATGATCGAGGAGTCCACCGGCGGAAGAGTCATCTTCTCCGTCAACAAGGTGGGCGGCGTCATGAAGGATATGGACGCGCAGATGCTCGGCAGATTTGTGGAGAAGCTTGGCGATGTGGAAGACCAGATCACCGGGATCAGGAAGAATTTCCTGGGCGATAAGACCGTGCAGATGCGTCTGCGCGGAGTCGGCGTCCTCACAAAGCAGCAGGCCCATGACCTGGGCTGCGCAGGCCCCTTCGGAAGGGCCAGCGGCATCGCCACAGATATGAGGACCCGGGGCTACGGCGCCTACTCGGAGCTGGAATTTGAGCCCATTATCAGCAATGACGGAGACAGTTACGCGCGCTGCCAGTGTAGGATCGACGAACTGTTCCAGTCCATTGACCTGATCCGCCAGGCCGCGTCCGCGATACCGGCAGGAGACCTGTTCGTGCCGGTCAAGGGAAATCCGGACGGAGAGTATTTCATGCGCATAGAGCAGCCCAGAGGGGAAGCGGTCTATTATGTGAAGGGAACCGGAAAGCCCTACCTGAACCGGCTGAGGATCCGCACCCCTACCTTCGCAAACCTTCCGGGCCTGTGCGAGACCCTTAAAGGCGCTGACTACGCGGATGTTCCGATCCTGGTCCTGACCATCGATCCCTGCATCAGCTGCACCGAGCGGTAAAGCGCGGAAAAGGAGTTCAAATGTCATCAATACTGAATTTTACGGGAACACTCCTGAAAAACCTTGTGAGTAAGCCCATCACCAAGAATTACCCCGAGGAGCCGGCGGTCTATCCTGAGCGCACGAGGGGACGTATCGTCATCGACATTGACCAGTGCATTTCCTGCGGACTGTGCGTCAGAAACTGCCCGCCCAGGTGCATCACCGTGGACAAGAACGAGGGAACCTGGACCATCAACCGCTTTGACTGCATCGCCTGCGGATACTGCGCCTCCAAGTGCCCCAAGAAGTGCCTTAAGCTGATCCCCGGTTACCAGAAGCCCGGGCGCTCCAAGGCGGCGGTGACCTACCGCAAGTCCGAGGAAGTCATGGAAGCGGAGAGACAGAAGGCGGCGGAAATGGCTGCCAGAAAAGCGGCGGCCCTCAAGGCGGCGAATGAGAAGAAGGCTGCGGCGGCGCCCGCTCCGGCGGCAAAAGCAGCAGCGCCCGCTCCGGCAGAAAATGCAGCAGCGCCCGCTCCGGCGGCAAAAGCGGCAGTGCCCGCGCAGACAGTCAGCGCGGCACCTGCGAACGCAGCTCCTGCGGCAGCCGTGCCGGAAGAGAAACAGTGAGGTCACGGAAATATGTGTGTGGCAATGCCGGGAAGGGTCCTGTCCGTGGGAGAACGGACGGCCCTGGTGGATTTTAGCGGAAACAGAGTGCAGGCCAGGACCGGTCTTGTAAAGATCGAGCCCGGGGACAATGTGCTGGTGCACGCGGGATGCATTTTACAGAAAGTATCCGACCGGGAGATGGAAGAGATGAACGCGGTCATGAGGGAGATGGACGAGCTCCTGTGAGCGTCCATAGCCCGGCACTTTGGCGGATAATGTGAGTATGAATCTGGAAGAGATCAAACAGTATTTAAAAGAGTATAACGGCCCGGAGCTGAAGATCATGGAAGTCTGCGGCAGTCATACCGGGGCTATAGCCAGAAACGGCATCCCCGGGCTTGTGTCGGACAGGATCCGCCTGATCTCAGGTCCGGGCTGTCCCGTCTGTGTGACCCCGTCCTCCTACATCGACAGGCTGATCGATCTGTGCCTGACGCCGGGAGTCTGTGTGGTGACCTTCGGGGATCTTATGAGAGTTCCCGGGAGCAGGATGAGTCTGCAGCAGGCCTCAGGCATGGGCGGAAGGGTGAAAATTGTGTACTCTCCCATGGATGTGTTCCCCATGGCGCAGAGGGAGCCGGAGACAACCTTCGTGTTTGCGGCAGTGGGATTTGAGACCACGGCGCCGGTCTACGCGCTGATGGTGGAGCAGATCCTGGAGGACCATATAGAGAACATCAGGCTCCTGACGGCCCTTCGCACGATGCCGGGCATCATTGACCGCCTGTGCGCGGGAGGCGCCGATATACAGGGATTTCTTGCGCCGGGCCATGTGGCTGTGGTGACAGGGAGCAAGGCCTTTGAGCCTCTTGCGGCAAAATACAGCCTGCCCTTTGGCGTAGCCGGCTTTACAGGAGAGCAGATCCTCACAGCGCTGTGCGGGATCGTGAAGGCCTGCGAGAGGGCGAAGTCCGGAAAGGACGGCGGCCTGGTCATGAATTTCTACCCGTCTGTGGTCACGAGAGAAGGAAATACGGAGGCACAGGAGCTGGTAGAGCGATATTTTGGCGTGTCAGACGCGGTGTGGAGAGGAATGGGCATGGTCCCCGCCTCCGGGAGGCTCCTGCGGGAGGAGTTTGCCGCGCTGGACGCCGGGAGCAGGGACCTGACGGAGGACCACAAGATCAACAAGGCCTGCTGCTGCGACAAGGTGCTGATGGGAAAGATGAAGCCCACGCAGTGCCCCCTGTTTCAGAAAGTGTGCTCGCCGCTGCGGCCCCAGGGCGCATGTATGGTATCCACGGAAGGAAACTGCTATACTTACTATGTAAATCACCGCGAGTAGACAGCGCGGAAACGGGAAGGAAGACGAATGCCGGAGACTGTAAGGATCACAATGGAACACGGGAGCGGCGGACAGGCCACGGGAGAACTGATCGGAGAGATCTTCGCGCCGGCCTTCAGGAATGAGGTGCTGGGGCAGATGGAGGACAGCGCGGTGGTGTCCGGCAGCGGGCGGATCGCGGTGACGACGGACAGCTTTGTAGTCACGCCGCTGGTCTTTCGCGGCGGGGATATCGGACGGCTCTGCGTGTGCGGAACGGTCAATGACCTCCTGATGAGAGGCGCTGTGCCCAGATACCTGACCTGCGGGTTTATCCTGGAGGAAGGGCTGGAGATCGAACTTCTGCGGAGGATCGTGAGGAGCCTCGCCGAAACAGCCGCTGAGGCGGGTGTGCAGATCATCGCCGGAGACACAAAGGTCATTGAGGGAAACGGCGGTCTCATCATCAATACAACAGGGGTGGGATCTGTGCCGGATGGACTCGATATTTCCGCGGGGAATGCCGGGGAAGGCGACGCTGTGCTTGTATCCGGGACCATGGGAGACCATCACGCGGCGATCCTGGGAGAGCGCCTGCAGATCGAGTCGGATATCGAGAGCGACTGCGCGCCCCTGGGGGAGATCGTAAAGGGCCTTCTCGATGGCGGGATCAGGGTCCGCACGCTGCGCGACGTGACGCGGGGAGGCCTGGGAACAGTGCTCAAGGAGCTTGCGGAGGCCTCCGGAAAGTGTTTTATCATCGAGGAAGACGCGGTTCCGGTATCCGCCAGAGTCAGGGACTTCTGCGGACTGTTGGGACTGGATCCCCTGTATATGGGAAATGAGGGGAAGCTTGTTGCGGTCGTCCCGCGGGAACAGGCCGCTGAGGCGCTGGAGATCATGAAAAATGCCCGTTACGGCAGTGGCGCCGCTGTGATCGGGAAGGTGGCAGGTGCCGGAGAGGGCACTGAGGCCGGAGAACTGCTGATGCGGACGCAGATCGGCGGAGTCAGAAGGCTCACAGTTCTGCAGGGCGAGGGGCTTCCGAGGATCTGCTGAAAAGGGGATCCTGCTGACAGCCCGGGAGGTGATCATGGAGTATAAATTAAAGAGACTTGGCAGAGAGCTGGCGGCGCCCGGAAAGGCCCTGGAGTTTTACAGGGATGATATGGAACTGCCGGACGGAAAGATCGAGAAATGGGATTTCGTGCACCACAAGCGCGGAGGCGGCGCATGCGTTGTTCCGGTCCTGCCCGACGGCAGGATCCTGCTGATCCATCAGTACAGGCCCGCAGTGAACAGGGAGACGACGGAGATCCCCGCAGGGGCCTTTGATGCGGAGGACCCGGACTTTGCCATTACGGCTTCCAGAGAGCTGGAGGAGGAGACAGGATACCGCTGCGGGAAGACCAGCCGCCTGGTGCGTCTGGATACGGCGATCGCCTGGTGCGATGAAAAGGTGGAGATCTATCTGGCGGAGGATCTGGTGAAGAGCGGAGACCAGAATCTGGATGATGCGGAGGAGATCGGCCTGGAGGCGATCCCTGTGGAAGAACTCAAAAGAAGGATATTTGCCGGGGAGATCCGGGACGCCAAGACGGTGGCCGGGATCCTGGCCTATCTGGCGGTGCTGTCAGACCGAAAAGGGTGACAGCAGGCGCCGGGCTCAGAACCTGCTCTTGTGGCAGGTGAGATAAATGATCTGATATTCAAGGGAGGCACTGTGCAGGAAGCGCAGGCCTCCTTTTAAGCGCTCATCGTCCAGATTGGAGAAGGGATCGTCCAGGACCAGGAAGGGCTTTTCGCCCGGGTACATGGCGTCGATCATGGCCATGCGCCGGCAGAAGCTGATCAGATCCTGTGTGCCCTCGCTCATGAGGGAGGGGTCTCTGGGCTGCCCTCCGTCCATGACCGCGATGGAGAAATCGGCGTCAGTCTGAATGGACTCGGCGGACTGCCCTGTGAGCATGCCGTAGTAGCGGCGGAAGGAGCGAAGGAAGGGGTTCATATACCGGGAGGTAAAGGAGTTTCTCGCCTCCTCGAGATAGCAGAGGGTCTTTGCGCAGACGTCGTACTGCTCCCGCAGCGCTGCGATCTCGGCACGGAGCGCCGGCAGGCTCTCCTGAGAGGCCCGGCAGTCCCTGATCGACGCGCGCAGTTCCTCCTCCTGAAGGCGGACGTCCCTGAGGCGGGTGCGGCACTCCTCCTCCCTGACATCGAAGTCAGAGAGGACCTTTGCGATCTCGTCCGGAAGGCGGCCGTCTCCGCCGGATACCTTTTCCGCAGGAAGCGCGGCCTGCGTCTCATGAAGCTTCTTCCTGAGGTTCTCACAGCGCTGGTTTTCTTCGCGGATCTGCCTGTCTGTCCGGTGGACCTTGTCCTGCAGGGAATGGAGAGTGGAACTGTACCATTCCTCTTCCTTCCGCAGACGCAGGATCTCTTCTGTCTGAGGATCCCTGTCAGCGGGAGCGCTGCTGAGCCATAATACAGCGCAGCTAAGGATCAGGACCAGGACCGGTATTGCGAGGAGCGGCGCAGGCAGTGCGCCTGTAAAATACAGCACAAAGAGGAAAAGGGAGACCAGAAGGCCCGCTGCGGAGGCCGCGCGCTCAAGGGAGCGCTGCTTTTTCTGCAGGCGGACCGTGTCCGCGATCTCCCGGCGCAGTTCCCTGCGGATCTCAAGGTACTGTTCCCGCTCCTTCTGTCCCCGAAGCATTGTCCTGCGGCGGTCTTTACTGAGCGCGTCCAGCCTCTGTTCGGAGGCCCGGATCCTATGCCGGACCGCCTCCAGCTTCTTTTCGGAGGCCTGACGGCGCATCCGGGCAGCCGCCTCCCCGGGATCTTCGGGAACGGACAGCGCATACTGCTGCTTCTGCAGGCGGATATCCTCCAGCTGCGCCGTGAGTTCCGGCTCCCGGGCGCTGTGCTCTTCCAGCTGCGCCGTCAGGGCCGGCAGCCGCGCCGCGTCCGATTCAAGAACGGCGAGCCGCTCCTCTTTCTTTCTGATCAGTCCGCTGGCGCGGTCCGGGCGAAGGCGGTCCATCTCCTTGCGCAGGCGCTTTACGGCGGCGTCATAGGCCGGAAGGTCGTCCTGCTGCGCGGAGAGATCTCCTATTTTGGCCTGGATCGAGGTGGTCGCCGACGTCTCGTGGTCGCTCTGGGACCAGAAGACCGTGCGGCAGAAGGAATCCTTATCGATCCCGAAGAGCTCTTCCCCCGTGCGCTCGGTGTAGTCGCCGCTGGGAAGGCCCGTTTCGCTGTCAAAGAGGCTGAATATGTCGTCTTTTTTTCTCGCGCCGAAGGTGCGGAGCATCCGGTAGGTCTTCGAGCCGTTTGACCATGTCACGGATCCCCCGTAAACGCCGCCGCCCCAGGGACGGTAGCGAAGGCGCTCGTTCCCGTCCTCATTTCTGCGGTTCTCGCCGTCAAATCCATAGAACATCACCCTGAGGAAGGCCGCAAATGTGGATTTTCCCCAGCCGTTTTCGGCAAAAAGGACATTGAGGTCATCCTCAAAGTAATATGTAAGATCCTTTAATTTGCCGAAATTCTCGATATGGCAGGAAATCAGTTTCATTTGCGTTTACTCCTTGCAGCCTTTCAGAAAAGTGATTCGCCCGAGAGCGCCCTCAGGCCGCAGCGCAGGATCATCGTCCGCTCTGCGTCATCGAGCCCGTCGGCGGCGCTCACTGCGCGCACAAATTCACCCTTGAGGGTGGCGTCGCACAGAAAATCCTCGCTGTGGACTACCGGCCGGGCATAGTTTCTGTATTCAAAATAGTGATAGCGCCCTTCCCATTCCCTTTGGATCAGGGCGGGATCGGGGCTGCAGCCGTATTCCAGCTCCCCGGTCAGCGCAAGGCGCACGAGATCCGCGTCAGAAGCGGGCGACGCGGAGAGGACCCGGGAGATCCGCTCATAGACCTCGGTGTCGGAGGCACATCCGGTCACCGGACACTCCACGCTGTAGATCCTTCGGGACGCGAAGGGGATAAAGCGGGGGGTTATGTGAGATTGCGCCTCATCGATCTCAAGGAGAATGAAGCCGCAGTTTCCACACTCGTCGAAGCCCCTGCCCTCCAGCGTGCCGCAATATGCCGCAGTTCCTCTCTCATCCAGCGCAAAAGAGCGGTAGTGGTGGAGATGTCCCAGCGCCAGATAGTCGATCCCGCATCCCCGCAGGGCGCTCAGGGGAACAGACTCGGGATCCGGGGCAGTATAGCCCTCCCGGACCTGTCCGTGCAGCATCACTATGTTGATGCAGGAGGGATCAAGCTCGGGTGAAGTAAGGACTGCATTTGAAGGCTCTCTGCCGGTTATGCATATGCGGCGCCCCTGATCCCGGTCTTCAGAAAGTTCCCAGGTTGTCCAGTCATCGCCGAACAGGCACAGATTCTCCGGCCCCCGCCGGGTCCTGAACAGCGCCGGTCTCTCGTCATGGTTGCCCCGCAGATAGAAAAAGAGGAGATCACTGTTTGCGATGATCAGGTCCTCTACGGTTCTGACGGCGGAGGAAGAGGGCGATGCGGTGTCAAAAAGGTCTCCGCAGATCAGGACAGCGCTGACAGCTTCCTCTCTCGCATAACGGCAGAGCCGCCGGAATGTATCCAGCAGCTCTGCCCTTCTCTCCGCAGCCGAGGCCGCGTCATATTTTGTCCTCAGATCCGCATCCAGATGCAGATCGCTGCAATGAATGATCTTCATTGTTATTCTTTCTCCGCTTCCGCGATCAGTTTGTCAAGAAAAGCGATGGAATGCTCGTCGCTGAGAATCTCGGATTCTATTCCTGTGCGATGCCTGCCGATGATTCTATTGACGATATGGTCATAAAAGAGAGTTCCTACTGCCGGATTCTGATAGGCGTTTGTAAGCATGTTTTTGTGTCTGCTCTTACTGTAGATCGGAAAAACGCCGTACTCCCTGTTGATGACATAGGATACTTCCGGGTAAGGGACCTGCGGCTTCAGAATAAAGTAATTGGTCCAGTCATACTGCGCGGGATCTGTCAGAACCGAACTCATGCGCCTTAGGATACTCCCTTTTATCATTCTGAGAAGATCCGCGACCATAGGAGCAGGAAAACGGAGCGGAGCCTGTACCAGGTTCTTGCCTGTGTAATCGATCTCTTCAGTAATAAGATCCGTGATTATACCGGTCCGTACAAGGTTATGCAGTCCCTCCGTATGGCAGACCACGATCTTTCCCATGTCGCTGCCCGCTTTGGAACGCTGGTCCAGGATAGCGACAGCGAGATGGACAAGGGCGTCGAAATCCAGAAACGCATACTGATCATAGGGATCGATGAGGCTTCGGAAGTTGGACTCAAAGAACGCGATGTCCTCCCGGCCTTTGACGGCTTCATAAAGCGCCAGCCACATATCCTTAGGAATATCGTCAAAACACAGATCAGGGTGGATCAAGGCGCTCTTATATTTTTTGTCCAGTTCGAAGTAAGACTGGTTGGGGTTGGCGGGGATGATATGCCCTGAAGGCATACTGATCTTATCCCGGGTGTCGATGGACAGAAACCGGAAGGTATTGGCCGCCTCTTCTGAGCCGAGCCTGCAGACGCTGCATTCCCCGGTGCCGGAGAACACCATTGCGAAATATTCGGTGCGGCTTCCGTTCATCCTGTCACCGTCGGTATACCTGTGCTCGATCAGGCAGAGGTCGCTGTGGTCTGTCCAGAAACGGCGTGTGACCCCGGCCGTATCGATGCGGTAATCCAGCACACTTGAGAGCAGAGGCAGTATATCTGAAAAGAGACGGATATTAAAACGCATCGCCTCGCTGTCCCCTATGTCATGGTTCGACATCAGTTCAGTACTGCGCTCTGACAGATAGTGACGCACACGGATCCTGACGCCGCGGGAGGAACTGAGGATACTCTCCAGGAGTCTGACTATGCGGGCTATGGTCAGGATACTCTTTGAGAACTTGTATTCGCGATGAGAGAAGGAATCTGCCATAATAGTGCAGTTATAGATCGTAATGGCAAATTCGTGTTCCTGAGAAAGAACTTTATCAGCATTCTCCCGCTGTACGCCGAACCCTGCCAGCACACAGGAAATGATCTCAGGCGAGAACATGGCGGAGCCGGAGTCATCAATGTATTCGATATTGAACCTGTTTACAGAGCGGTCATCGGACGGTTTACGGCTGA
>Ga0256405_10005682_pt1 | contig 21088 bp, 18 predicted proteins | sample RumenRJG_02DNA_FD_189096 | JGI IMG/M metagenome (GOLD analysis project Ga0256405, IMG submission 189096) | Bovine rumen microbial communities from Lethbridge, Alberta, Canada - RJG_02 | ecosystem: Host-associated > Mammals > Digestive system > Stomach > Rumen | place: Canada: Alberta... | reverse complement strand
ACATGCGTTTGGCCTTTTCCATTGCCATCAATGTGAATGCTGACATCCTTATCGTCGACGAGATCCTCTCCGTGGGAGATATCGCGTTCCAGAAGAAGTGTCTTGACAAGATTAGGCAGCTCAAGGATTCGGGCGTAACCATCGTCCTGGTGACGCAGACCCCGGAGGACTGCAAGAAGCTATGCGACCGCACGATATGGCTCGACAACGGCGACATCAGGATGATCGGCGACAGCGACACCGTCTGCGACGCTTACACCGAATATATGATCGGGGAATGATGGCCACGACCGAGACTGAAGGCGAGCAATCTGAGATGGAGGGCCTGGTGTCCGTCAGGGAGGAGGAGCTGGAGAAGACGAAGGCTCTGCCCATCGATACCACGATGTACGATTTCCTCAGTCAGAAGTTCAACTGGTTCCTGATGACCATCCGCACCCAGGGAGTCAAGGCTGGATTGAAGTTAGTCCGGAAGAACATCGTCCTTCTTACACGCTACATCACTGGAGCCCGCGGCAGGTCCAAAGCGAAACAATCACAAGAGGGTGCTGAGGAACAGGATGAGGAACTGCTGGAGATAGAGGCCTTCAGAGCCAGGATCGATTCTGAGAATAAAGGTCCCATCCGGGTACTCGATCTCTGCTACTACATGATCTGCCCTCCGACATCCGGAGGGATGCTCAGGATTCTTGCACCCCTCATGAAGATGCACCCCGAGCAGGGGATAGCATTCAGCATGGTATTCACCACTTATTCGGAGGAGTATGCTGAGGAATGCGAAGCCTACCTGAACGGCATGCCCGTGATGGAGTTCTCCAAGGGCGTCGTCGCCTACAAATACAAATCTCCTCTGGGAACCATCCCCGAAGGAATCCCCAAGGATGTATGGGAGACGGTCAGCAGGGAACTGGTGGATTACCTGAGGAAGCTGCTGGCACATGTGGATTACGACATCATCCAGGTGGAGCACAGCCAGTTGGCGTGGATAGTTCCGTTCCTGAGGGAGTTCTCTCCCAAATCGAAGATTGTGCTGGATGCCCATAACATAGAATACCGGATCTATGAGACCTGGCTGCCCTACTGCAAACCGGACACTGAGCAGGAGATCAGGGACAAGTACATTCTTCTGAGGGATTGGGAGCGCAAGGTGTGGCCTTGGTTCGATTATGCGTTCTCGGTATCATCAGAGGAGCAGCACATCCTGCAGGAGTCCGGGATTCCCGGCACGTATCTGGTCCCGACAGGGGGAGGGATCGATCCCGGGAAATACACCCCCAAAGGGGACCTGGAACGTTCGCTCGATATCCTTTATATCGGATCCATGAACTGGTATGCGAACGCCCACGGGCTGATATGGTTCATCGAGAACGTCATGCCCATCATCGAGAAGAGGCGTCCTGGCACAGAGTTCAACATTGTTGGGTCGGGAATGCCTATGGGCGACCTGTTGACTGCGACGAGCCGCTGCAGCAACATCAAGTTCTGGGGATTCCAAGAGGATGACGTGGGATTTTTCCACAAATCCAAGGTGTTCGTAGTCCCGTTATGGATTGGTGCTGGAGCGCGTGTGAAGGTAATCACTGCGTGGGCTGCCAAAATCCCCGTGGTGTCCACCGTGTTCGGTGCGGAGGGAAGCAAGACCGACAATGGGAAGAACATCATCCTCACCGATGACCCCGAGGAGTACGCGGAAGCAATCCTGAAGATATTGGATAACCCTGAATACGGCCGCTCCGTCGCGGAGAATGCCTATCAGACCTTCCTGGAGAATTATACCGTGGAACGGTGCGCAGAGGCCCTCATTCAATCGTACAGAGAGATGGCTGAGCATTGATCCGTCAGAGATGGTCAGAAGTGTCAGCATCGGTTTCATAGACTTTGAATTGGTCCCAAAAGAGTTTCAGGACCAATATGAAGAGCACAACGGTGGCTATGTTCTTCAATAGCTCCACAGCCGGCAGGAACGAGAGGATCTTGTAAACTCCCCAAAGCTTGATCGACAGTTTGTAAGACAATGCGGCAATCAGGGTAAGCCACCCGAATGTGTGGACGATGACAGTGATCGTGTCATTCAGTCCGAGAGAGTTGGTTCTCAGATACAGTAGGGGTGTGAACAGGATGACCCATAGCCCATATTGGGCGGAATACACCTTATTGAAGACGATGAACGTCAGGATGAGGATGAGCGAGATCATCACGACGCTGCGTTCCAGTTCCGGAGCAGTATGGTATTTCTTCAGAGCGGCATAGACCATCAGAAGCAATACCGCTAACATACTGGTTGCCATCACATAGTTCATGCATCCGGCGATGGCATCAGGGATGGTGCCGGTGAGGTTATCGGAACCATAGTTGTTAATCATCACGACCGATCCGGGGGAGAGATAGCTCCCGACCTCCAGGATGCTACCGATGACCGATTCCACCTGTATCCCGCGGTTGGAATGGTATGACACCCAATCGAAGGCGCTGGCCATATCATAAGCCATGAACGGAACCATCACAAGTACGCAAATCAGAACGGGGATTACGAAACACAGGATCGCCTTCTTCCATTGTTTCTGGGCGATGAACGGGTATAGGAATGCGAACAGGATCAGGGCGGGGTAGACCTTGAGCATCGTTGCCAGACCGATTATTATCAGAGCAAGATTATGCCTTCCGCTCAGATATGCATCGATAGCGATGAGTATCATCGCCACGGGAAATATATCATAGCGGGCCAGGATGAATTGGTTGAGCCAAAGGACGGACGCAAAGAAGATCAGGAATACTCTGATGCGGGAGATACCAAGACGGTCTGCGATACGGAATGTGTACAGCATCGATACCAGGTAGGTAAAGGCACTGAAGAAGGCGAAGGCGAAACGGAAGCTGTTGAGGTCCCACGATACCAATCTGGGGATGGCGAAGATCACGAGGGCGAGGGGAGGGTATTCGAACGTCGTCTCGCTGTACGGCATCCTATGCTCGACCAATACCTCGGTGATGTTGACCCAGTAATGGTCGACATCACCCCATATGTCATTCGCATTTATTACCAGGACCATGAAGAGCATCGCCAATGATACCAGGATGAACTGGAATCTGGTGTCGGCGCAAATTCTTCCGATGGAATTGTATATCAGTTTGATTTTCTGCCGGTCTGCGAATCTCGTTTCGTTCAGCCCCTTCTGTCAACGGAAAAGAGTGGGCATTCTTAACGGTTAGTAATCATCGCTGATCAGCGAGCGGACGTAGTCGAAATAGCTGTTGTCGGGCGATTCCGCGACCCAATCCGCCAGCTGCTTCTTGGTGATGTAGCCCATCCTAAGGGCGACCTCCTCAGGGCAGCTGACCACCGTCCTGGAATTCTTCTCCAGGTTGTAGATGTAATCGGAGGCCTGATGCAGAGAATCGAAGGAATTGCTGCTGGCCCAGATGGCGTCGCTCTCCAGGACCTGCGCCTTGAGCTCGCCCTTGTCCAGGTAGGCCTTCAGGAGGTCCTCCATGCCGAAGCCGTTCTTCCTCTCGGCGAGCTTCTTGGCGTATCTGCACGCTTCGCCGTCGAAGAAGTAGAGTCCCGCCACGGACAGGGCGGATGCGGACCTGCTGCCGAGGGCGGTGATCTTCCCTTCGGGATCCACCTCGGCGGTGACGGTATCCGCAGGATTATCCTCCTTTTTGCAGAACACGCAGGCGCCGACGAACTCCCCCATGGCCTGGGCCAGGAGCTCGTACATGCCCTCGCCGCAGAATATGTTGTCGCCGAGGACGAGCGCGACCGAATCGTTGCTTATGAATTTCTCCGCAGTAAGGAAGGCGTCGGTGATTCCCTTCTGCTCCTTCTGGATAGCGTATTTGATGGAGATGCCGAACTGCTTCCCGTCCTTCAGGAGCTTCTTGTAATAGGATCTCTCAGACCTGCTCACGACTATGAGGATATCCCTGATCCCGGCGTTCATGAGCGTGGACAGGGGGTAGTATACCATGGGCTTGTCGTAGATCGGAAGAAGATTCTTCGACACAGGCATGGAGGCCGGATACAGACGAGTGCCCTTGCCAGCGGCAAGGATGATTCCCTTCATCCCCCTCTGGATGGATAGGTACGTTTATATAATTATCCGCTTAGACGGGGTAAGGCGATCTTTGAATATTAAAAATTGTTAGGTGTTATTGAGAGAATAAATAATCAATTGCTGGAATATGTAACCTCTTGTGTTCTCTTCTCCAATATATACTGATTTTAAGACTCTATTGGTCACGGGTCGATGAAAGATTTGAACAAATAGTCAGTGGACAATTATTAGGTTACACAAGAAGGAGAATATCAACAAACAATGATTGGTCCGCTTTTTCTGATATCTTGGATTATGGGATTACTTTGATTGTGATAGGTGATGCTTCAAAGGTATGATTCTTTTTGGTAATCTTTTTAATGATAAATATGGTGACGTAATTAATATCAAAACTCGTTAATAAAAGAGATATTTCGAAGATAGACACTTAGACATGACTTATCAACAATAGTGAGGGATGAAAAATTGAAGAAATTAATGATATTAGGTGGTTCTAGGTACATATTGCCAGTAATAGAAATTGCAAAAAAGTATGGATGCGAAACAATTACGTGTAGCAACAATCCTAAGGAAATCGGTCATAAGTATTCAGATAAGTACTATGACGTTAGCGTACTTGACAAAGAGGGATTATTGAATATCGCAAAAACAGAAAAAATTGATGGTATTGTATCCTTTGCATGCGATCCTGGAGTAGTAGCAGCGGCATATGTCTCCGAGAAGATGAATTTGCATTTTCAAGGATCATATAAATCCACTTGTATTTTACAAGACAAGGGATTGTTTAGAGAGTTCCTGTTAAATAATAATTTTAATTGCCCGCAGGCCAAGAGTTATTCAAAATATGAGGATGCAGAGAAAGATATATATCTTTTTAAATGGCCTGTTATTGTAAAACCTGTAGATTCAGCAGGAAGCAAGGGAGTTACAAAGATATCTCACCCCGGGGAATTAAAAGATGCGGTCGATGTGGCGATCCAGCAATCAATTAGCGGATCGTTTATAATCGAAGAATTTTTGACGTTTAAGGGATACCATTCTAGTACTGATGTATTTACCGTAGATGGGAAAGTCGTTTTCATTTCTTTTTCAGATCAGCTTTTTGATAAAGAAGCAGATAATCCTTACACGCCTGCATTAATCATTTGGCCATCCACTATGGAACCCGTGCATCAAAAATATCTCGTTTCAGAAATACAAAGGTTAATGAATCTATTGGACATGAAAACTGGGATATACAATATCGAATCTTGTGTTGATGTAAAAGGCCGCCCGTATATAATGGAAGTCTCTCCAAGGGGAGGAGGATGTAAAATTGCTGAATTACAGCATTATGCGTTTGGCATAGATTTGATTGAGGCAGAAGTAAGAAATGCAATCGGTATGCCTTTGAATGATGTTAGACAAACCGAATGCAATGGATGTTGGTGTGAAATGGTTATTCATGCACACAAAAATCAAGAGGGTATTTTAAAAGAAGTTTATATTAATCCCGAAATAAAAGATAATTATGTGAAAATGATTGAACTTTCAAAAGAAAAAGGGGAATATGTCCAACCATTTACTGGAGCTAATATGGCCCTTGGTGACTTATTTTTAAAAACAGAGGACAGGCGTAAATTAGACGAACTTTTGATAAATGCCAATAGTTGGTTAAAAATTGAACTAGAAAAGAGGGATTAATACCCCTCTCTTTTTAGTTGCCAGGGAGCAGCCCCATCATCATATTGTTTGAAATCTTCTTTCAAAAGTCCAAATACCATGAGATTATGGTATTCATTATTTTTGAAAACCGCCTTCCTAAGACAACCTTCTTGTTTGAAATTAAATATATTGTGAATATTCTTTGAAGGCTTATTGTATTCCAATACAGTGGCGGTTATCCTATGTAGGTTTAATTCAGTAAATGCATATTTGATTACTGCGTAATATGCATCTTTTGCATCTCCAGAAATTCTACTGGGCTCAGTGATATTAACCTTTATTCCAATTTCTGCAGATCTATCAATCCAATCAATGTTATTGAGTATGATTGTGCCGAATAACGTTCCATTTAATTCGATAATCCAACGAAGACATTTTTCTGTGTTATTATAGTTTTTAATCCAGTCTTCTTCATTATACTTCGACACAGAGAATGATCTGCCAACAACCAATTGCTCAATGTCGGAGCGATTTAACAGTGACACTAGGAAGGGCGCATCTTCCGGCTCCATTGCACGAAGTTTTACAACGCCATACTTTAAATCCATCTATTGAAAAACTCATTAATAGTTAAATAAATTGTTGATTATTATGATATAGCTAGGGGTCATTTGTTGTTAAGAACTACTCTATATCCAAGATTGGGCATGTGATAGTATGGAGATTGGTGGATTTATTGGACTGGAATGTAATGGATTATCTCCTTATCACGAGCACTATTTATCGTTTAATAGTTGTAATAACGCTTTAAAGTATTATTTACTTAAAAAAAAGGTGAAAACAATCTATTTGCCATATTATACTTGTCCGAGTGTATGGAACGCAGTTACTGATTGTGGGTGCAGAATCATACCCTATGAGGTTTCTGACAAATTTTATCCTACAGACAATCTAAACCCAAAATCTGCGTACATTGTTTTTAATAATTACTTCGGCATTTGCGATGAGATTATAGAGGAGTTAACTGAAAAGTATAATAATGTAATCGTCGACAATGCACAAGCATTTTATTCACAGTTAATAGGTAATGCCGCCATATATAGCCCAAGAAAATTTTTTGGAGTTCCAGACGGAGGGCTACTCATATCAGATTTAAAAGAAAACTCGGATTTACCCATTTCATATTCATATACAGAATTTGACCATTTATTGAAAAGAGTGGATCTTAGTTCTGATGAAGCTTATCCAGACTATAGAAAAAATGAAGAGTTGATTGGTACGTTTACCATGAAAAAAATGTCTAAATTAACTGAATCCATGTTAAATTCTATCGATTATGCGAACATTAAACAGAGAAGAATCTCTAATTTCAATTATCTTAACAAAAAGTTATCTAGCATAAATAAGGAAAAGGTAAGATTAGCGAAACAATCGGTGCCAATGGTTTATCCATTTTATACGGAATACTCCGAACTGCGTAAGAAATTGATTTCAAAAAAAATATATGTCGCAAAATACTGGGCTGCAGATGGATTATCCAAATGCATGACCACTATCCAATCCACATCATTAGCAAATAATATTGTTCCCCTGCCAATAGATCAGCGTTATTCGGAAAAGGATATGGATTACATCGTAGAAGTTATAGGCGAGTTAATCAACTAACCGATGGGGTGTGGACGACTTATATATTTGTTGATTATTATTCTTTATTAGATTGTCTAGGGGTATTATGAAAGTAGTAATATTGGCAGGGGGGTTTGGAACTCGCATAACTGAAGAGAGCATCTACAAACCAAAACCATTGATAGATATCGGCGGAATGCCGATAATCTGGCATATCATGAAATATTATTCAACGTTTGGTTTTAATGATTTTATTATATGTGCGGGATACAAACAGAATTGCCTCAAAGAATATTTCGCAAATTATTATCTCAATCATAGTGATATTACATTTGATATGGTTAATAATAATATGGAAATACACAAGACCAATTCAGAACCTTGGAGAGTTACTGTCGTAGATACTGGATTAAATACAATGACCGGGGGAAGATTAAAGCGCGTTAGGGAGTATATAGGCGATGAAACATTTATGTTGACATATGGAGACGGTGTTTCCGATGTGAACCTTAACGAACTGTTAAAATTCCATAATGATAATGGTAAAATCGCCACGATAACCGCAGTAAGGCCAGGCGGGAGATTCGGTGCTCTTGATCTTGATTCTTCAAATAATGTTCATTCATTTAGAGAAAAATATTCAGATGACGGCGGGTGGATCAATGGGGGATTCATGGTTCTCGAACCAAATATTATGGATTTCATCGATGGTGATGATAATATGTTGGAGTATGAACCATTCAATAAATTGGTAGAAAAAAATCAATTAAATGCTTATAAACACAAAGGATTTTGGCAGTGTATGGATTCAGTGAGGGATAAAATAATTTTAGAAAAACTGATTACGGAGAACGCTGCCCCTTGGATTAAATGGTGAACACATATGCAACTCGGGGAGTTCTACAAAGATAAAAGAGTTTTAATTACTGGGCATACCGGTTTTAAAGGATCTTGGCTATCTCGTATTCTTTCTAATATGGGTGCTAAAGTATTTGGTTTATCATTAATGCCATCTACAACTCCAAATCTTTTTTCCTATGTAAAGGATAGCCCAAATTTATCTACAACAATCGCGGATATTCGTGATTTAAATGTTGTAACGGACGTAGTGAAAAGTGCCCAGCCAGATATTATAATACATATGGCTGCACAACCATTAGTCAGTGTTGGGTATGAGGATCCTGTAAGCACATATGAAACAAATGTTATGGGAACAGTTAATATATTGGCTGCGGCCAGAAGTACAAATACAATTCGTTCTGTAGTCAATGTAACGACGGATAAGGTATATCATAACAACGAATGGTGTTGGGGATATAGGGAAGATGATGAACTGAATGGTTTTGACCCATACTCTAATAGTAAGTCATGTTCAGAATTGGTTACATCCTGCTTTGTGAACAGCTATTTTAGGGATACTCTGGCTGTATCTACCTGTAGGGCAGGTAATGTAATTGGTGGGGGTGATTTTTCAGAGAATCGTATTATTCCAGACTGTGTTCGCGCAGCTATTGCCGGGGATATAATGTATCTTCGTAATCCAAATTCAACACGTCCTTATCAGCATGTGTTGGAGCCGTTATTCGCATATTTGCTGGTTGCTGCGAGACAGTATGAAGATATTAACTGTAGCGGATCTTATAATATTGGGCCGAGTGACTCTTCAACCATTAATAATGTGGAGTTAGTAAAATTATTCAAGAAATATTGGGGAGATAGCTTTAGATATTCTTCTTCTCCGGTAGACTCTAAGTTCCACGAAACTAATTATTTAAAATTAGACTGTTCCAAAATAAAAACCGTATTTGGGTGGACTCCAAAGCTATCGATAGAGGATGCAATTGAAAAAACTATCCTTTGGACAAAACAATGGTGTACTGGCGGAAAACCTCTTGAGGTAATGGATGAACAGATATCTGAGTATATCGAGTCCTTTCAGGAGTTATGAGGGATAGCATGGATAGTCACTATAAGGTCAATTTGATCAGAGAATCAATGCCCTCTTATGAAGAGTATTGTGAAAAGATCAAGGTTATATGGGATAATAATTGGATGACGAATTCGGGCGTATTACATGATGAATTGGAGAAAAGGTTATGCACTTATCTGGGAGTAGACAACTGTCTGCTCTATACGAATGGTCATTCTGCGCTGGAAGCTGCATTACAATCATTACAATTGTCTGGAGAAGTTATAACCACCCCATTTACATTTTTATCGACAACTCAAGCGATAGTTCGCAGCGGACTTAGCCCCGTATTCTGTGACATTGCTCCAGATACATTGACTATTGATCCGTCAAAGATTGAGGAACTTATAACTGAAAAAACGGTTGCTATATTGGGGGTGCATGTATATGGGATTCCTTGTGACGTAGGTGCGATAGCATCTCTCGCAAAAAAACATAATCTTAAGGTTATTTATGATGCAGCACATTCTTTTGGAAGCACACTAAACGGAAAAGGAATAGGGACGTATGGTGATATGTCTGCTTTTTCTATGCATGCCACAAAGGTGTTTAATACTGCGGAAGGTGGAGCGGTAACATTTTCCAATCCAGAATACTATGATAATCTCAAAAATATACGTAATTTCGGATTCAATTCAAGGTATGATGCCAATTTAATTGGTTTCAATGCAAAAATGTCAGAATTTCATGCGGCAGTCGGGTTGTGCAATTTAAACCGTTTATCTCAAGATATCGCCAATCGTAAAAAAATATATAACATATATAAGGACGCCTTAAGCGAATGTAATTCAATATCTATGCCGATGTATCCGAAGGGATTAGTTTCGAATTACCCATATTTTCCAATAATTATCTCCCCCAACAGTATGTTGTCACGTGATGAATTATTTGATATTCTGGATAAGGAAGGAATACAAACGAGAAAATATTTTTATCCTTTGACTAACGAGTTTAGTTGCTTCCAGAATAAGTATAAGGACTTTTCAGTACCTGTTGCAAGAAAGGTATCTAGGTCTGTATTATGTTTACCCCTTTATTCTGATCTGAGCGAAGAAAGTGCAAAAACAGTGGTGCATACGATTAAAAAACATCTTAAATAAAGAGAAGGCTTAATCGGAAGGAGATTTTATTTAGTTAACGTGTGACAGTATTATTTTTTTGATTCACTGTTTCGATTTCTGTTATTGCAAGAGTGGCATTTAGGTTGCCTTGTTCACATGATAATTTGAGATAGTGCTTTGCGAGATCTAAGTTGACATCCACCCCCAACCCATCACGATACATAATTCCAATTTGGTATCTTGCATTGGCATTACCGAGTTTAGCTGCTTCTTCATATAATTCTGCAGCCTTAGATGTGGATTTGGGGACGCCCCATCCCTTCAAATAGATGTTAGCTAGTTCTAGGATAGCTTTAACATTTTTCGACTCAGCGGCAACGGAAAACCAGTCAATTGCTCTTTCAAAATCGGGCTCTGTCCCAATACCGTCCCGATAACAAAGTGCTACGGTATATTGTGCACCAATATGGCCACATTTTGCTGCATCCAGATATAATTCGAATGCAATTGATAAACCCGCATTATTATTTTTTTGGTTGAATAGTATATCTGCTATTGCACATTCGTATGTAACACGAGTTTTATCTGCAAATAATGATTGCCATATTTCAGAAGCCGCCGCATCTTGGACTATGCCGTTGCCATCCCTGTACATATTAGATATTTGTATTATTGCGTTTGTGTCTCCTCTTGACGCTCCAATTTTTAATACCTCCAGTGCTTTTGCGTAATTATCATCTATTTCTGTGTTATACATGAATAATTTGGCCAAATCTAGGCAAGCGCGATTATTTCCATGTCTACAGACCATGGTTAATAAATCAATTGCAGCACTCAGATTCTTTTTGACCCCCTTACCATCACGATATTTTAGCCCTAGCACATATGCGGCAACTAAGTCCCCATTTTCAACGGCCTCCGTGTATAGTTCAACAGCTTTAGTTGTATCTCTGGGGACACCGATTCCTTGGTCATACAACTCTGCCAGTAGCCGTATAGTTTGGCTATTGCCTGAGTCATATTCTTGTTTTATTGTATCGAAAATATTAGTAATAGAATTGTTACCGTTTAGATATAACCGGTTAATCGCATCTAGATTCCCAGATTGCGCAGCTTTGGCGAATAAATCTTTTGCACGGGCCGTATCTTTTTGTTGCATCAATATATCTCCAAGATTTACCAGTGCCTCAATATTTCCCCTTTCGGCCGATTCAGCAAACAGTTTTTTTGACAGGTCAAGATTTTTTACAACAGAATACCCATCTCTATACAATTCGGCTAGTTTATTCATGGCATTTGGGTCACCCAAATCCGATAAATACTTCAAAGTGCTGGGGGATTCAATAGAATCTCTATAAAATTCATGGCAAATTGCTGTGGTGTTTCCTATTTTTTTTACGGATCCCGATTCCATCCACACTGTTATGTCACACATTCTCTCTATTGTTTTTAGATTATGCGATGCAATCAATATTGTTCTTCCTATTTTTTTTAATTCAGAAAATTTATTTTTACATTTAAGGTTAAATGATTCGTCACCCACAGATAATACTTCGTCAAGTACTAAGATTTCACAATCTGTATGGATTATAATTGCTAATGCTAATTTGGCCACCATTCCAGAGGAGTATGTACGCAACGGTTCGTCTATACGTTCACCAAGTTCTGAAAATTTAATAATGGATTCTGAACGATTTTTAATTTGATCCTCACTCAACCCATACATTTTACACTTTGATTCTATGTTAATTCTCCCAGATGATTCACTATCGAATCCTAACCCCAATTCGAGGATACATCCTACCCTACCATGAAGAGTTATCTTTCCTGAATCCTGGTGCAGTATGCCAGATATTATTTTCAATAACGTAGATTTACCCGAACCGTTATTTCCAATTATTCCTATTATTTGTCCTTGTTTCAGAGTCAATGACAAATTATCAAAAATAATTGATTTACCATCTTTTATTAATCCCCCATAGAATGTATTGCGCCATTTATCGAACGATTTGCATAAATTCTTTATTTCTATTGCGTAATCACCCATACTATCACAACCTTTCAGCAAATTTTTTCTCCAATTTCTTGAAGACGATCATCCCTATAATGAAAAATAAGGATGTGAATACAAAGCACATCACCAGGTCCAACTGGCTAGGTATTGTTCCCCAGTAAAAACAAGCGTGAATAGCCTCAATATAATAATAGAATGGATTGGCATGCCAGATATAATCCATTAACGGGGTGTATCTCTGTGAGGGAAGATACATAATAGGTATGGCAAACATTAAACAACCCATTATTAGGTGTACTGCGTACGGCAAATCTCTGACATATACAGATATCGAAGCAATCATCAATACAAGGCCTGCGGTAAAAACTGACATTAGGATAACGATCAATGGCATATATATGATAGTCCAACTAATGTATACTCCTGAGGCAACCATTAGGATAGTCAGTAATACATAAGAAACAACTAATGTAATGCTCGTAGCAATTATTTTAGAAAAGATCAATAGTTCTCTTGGAAACGCCATTTTTGTTACCAAGTTTTTATTATTGATTATGCATGAACTACCTGAAAAAATGCAAGATTGCATAAAGGAAAATGCAAACATCCCTGCAGAAACATAAACCCAATAATCTCTGACATCTTTTCCAAAAATGACTGTAAATATTGTGTAATATATTACTATGAGCGTCAACGGATTAATCAAATGCCAAATATAACCTAGTGTTGTGTACTTTAATTTTCCTTTCAATTCATTGGACACCATGCTATGTAGTAATGGACTATACTGAATAAGGTATGCTGCGTAGTGACCTAATTGTGAGAGCCAGGTGTTTGATGAACCCATCAACCACTTGATTGGTTTTATTTTCATTACGACAGTCTCATAGGAATGTATCCTACTATTTTATTTAGGTTTTGCTTGTTTTTCTTAATAAACTAACTATACAACATGGGAATTATATAATATCAAGACTGCATCCAGACATCTGTATTCAGTTACTTATTAGTGATTCGATTCCGAGGAGAGAAGATAATTGATTAATTATCGTTCATATGCTGATTTGGCCAAATGTATCAAGAATAACGTATGCAAGTTGCCTCCCTTCGATTTAATCGTTGGAATTCCAAGATCGGGGATGATTCCCGCATATATGATTGGGATGGCACTCAATAAGAAGGTATGTTCAATTGATGAATTAATAAATGATATTCTCCCTTCTTCAGGATACAGCAGAGAAACGAGTACTGTAGAGGTGCGCGATGTACTTATTGTGGATGATTCAATACACTCCGGTGTAGCATTAGGTAAAACAAAGGAGAAGATTGATAATTCTACACTTAGGGGAAAATACAATATAAAATATCTAGCAATCTATGCCAGAGAACAATCTATAGGCTTGGTTGATTATTATTTTGAAATTGTACCCTTGCCTAGATTGTTTCAATGGAATTACTTAAATGTTAAGATGTCTGAAAAATTTTGTTACGACATCGATGGAGTACTATGTGTTGATCCCACCGAGGAAGAGAATGATGATGGTGAGAGATACAGGGAATTTCTGTTAAATGCAAAACCTCTTTTTATACCGCGTAGTAAAATATATGCCCTCGTTACTAGCAGGTTAGAAAAATACCGCCCAGAAACTGAACAATGGTTGAAAGAGCATGATGTCCAATACGACAATCTTTTCATGTTAGATCTGCCAAACAAAGAAGCACGTATACGCTCAAACAGTCATGCTAAATTCAAGGCATCAATTTATGAAAAAGTTGGGGCCGTCCTGTTTCTTGAATCAAACGATAAGCAAGCGAGAGAGATTGCAAAATTGACCGGTAAACAGGTGATATGTGTTGAAACCGATTGTATGTATTGTGGGTCAGAGTCCTCAGATCCTCAAACTTCGAATACTGTACTAAGCAGCATGCAAACCGATGTTGACTATTCGGAGATTTATAAAAAGAAGATACTTTTGTTTACACAGGAATTTACGTATACTGGATCTCCGCATAGTTTGTTAAGAATAGTTAAAATATTAAAAAAACAGGACTATTATGTGGAGGTATGGGGTCCAAAATATGGTCCCTTTGTTGCTGAATTCGAAAAGAACGATGTTTTGGTTCGTATTGTTCCATATGAGTTGCTTCGTGAACCCAAGATAATACAAATCGCGAGAAATTTCGATTTAAGTATTGTGAATACAGTCATTCCTTACAAGTACTATAACTTCATTAAGCCCTATTGCCCAACAATCTGGTATATAAGAGAAGCACAGAATTTATCAGATATTTGTAAGACTGTTCCCGAACGTACTCAGGCATTAAAAGATGCAGATCGTCTGTATTGTGTAAGTGAATATGCAAAAGACTACATAATGAGCAATTACAACCGTAATGTTAAAGTAATCCATAATTGTGTAGAGGATGAGACCGGTAGTGCACAATACCACAAAAAATCAGTTGGAGGACTAATTAATTTCATTCAAATGGGAAGCATCACAGAGCGTAAAGCGTTTGATATTGTGGTAAGTGCTTTCTAGGAAATGCCAGAAGAGTATAGGGCCAAATCAAGATTATATCTGGCGGGTCAGCTCATAGACAATCATAAGAACTTCTGGGAACCACTACTGAATAAAATCTCTTCTTGCTCTTATATTAATTATCTTGGGGAAATTAAGGACGATTCAGAGAAAATAAAAATACTGTGTGACATGGATGTAATTGTAACCGTGTCTCGGGATGAGTCCTGTTCATTGGTAACTTTAGAGGGAGCAATGTTATCAAAACCACTAATCGTTTCTGAAAACGTTGGTGCTAAATACATCGTATCCAGAGACAATGGGTGGATTGTTAAGACTGGGGATGTAGCAAATCTTTCAAAAACTTTCATGGAAATAATTGACAATCCGCAAAAGTTAGTTAAGATGGGGGAAATTTCAAGAAAACAATATGAGGCACTGTCAAATATGGAGTCATATAAATCAGATATCGTTTCTATGGTTGAAACGAATCTTACTGACGTGACTACCTATCGTTTGAAAAAGAGGAAACAAACAAATGTTTCTTTAACAAAGAAAGCCTACTACATTTACAAAGTTGGCGGATTCCGTGGGTTGTTCGCCGCATACAAAAGAAAAAAAGAACAGAGGAATATTATGATCCCAATATGTTTACTTGGAACGGGCTCGACAAAACAAGCTATTGATCTAATCAGTGGGGTTCGTGTAGAAAAAATGATTGGAAAATGTTCGCTTCTTTCGTCAGAATATCCCAAGCGTTATTCATCATTGTCTGTAGACATTTCAAAAATGCAGGATAAACACGATATCGAAACAGATTTATCAAAAACTCTCGTCGATGCTTTAAAAGGCTCTAATTCGAAGTACCTTGTAATTGATTTATTAGATGAGCGTTTTAATCTATGTCGTATCAAGTATGCCGTGGGTTCTGAAATTGTTGCAACGAAATCTAATATTCTTATGGATAATCTGGGCAATATATCCGTAGATGATACTGTATTAATGTCAGAGTATGTATCCATACTGCCGTTTGAAGAAACCAATTATGAACGTAAAATATGTGCAGTTTCTAAAAAAATCAAAGGAGTGTTCAAACGCAAGAATATAATTCTGCATGAGTGTTATTTAGCAAAGACATATATATCAAAAAACGGCGATATATTGGAGTTTGATGAAAAAACGCTGGCGAATATAAATAGAATCAACGATAAGTTAGAGAAGTTATATACAGTCTTGAAGAGAGAATTGGAAGGGGCAGAAGTAATCGTTATGCCAGATTGGGTTACTGCCGACGAAAAACATAAACAAGGATTAAACCCCATGCATTATTGTGCAGAATACTATAAGTATGTAGCAAAGATGATCGAATCTTATCTTCAGCCAAAAAAATAAGTTAGATAAGTCAAGTAATGAATTAAATAATGGGGTATTTGATGTCTAATAATTGTGTTTGCATTATCAGTAGTGACGAATATGCAAAATATTCTATGGTAACTATAACCTCTTTGTGCATCAATAATCCATATATTAAAGACGTATACATCCTTAGCAATTATCTTTCTGAGAAGTCTCTAGAAGATTATTCATTGACTGCTACAAAATTTAAAATTAACCTAACTCCAATCATCATTGATGAACGTAGATTAGATTGGTTAAATACTGATAGTCGGTGGCCAAAATTTGCCATGTCTGCATTATTAATTAATGAATTACTTCCTGTTGATATTGAGCGGTGTTTGATTTTAGAAGTGGATACGATGGTTACGGGAGATATTTCTCCTTTATTTGAAATTAATATGGACCAATATACTATAGCAGGCTCCCCCATCGGGTTTGGTGTAACTAAAACTGCAGATCCTAAACAGTATACATATAAAGACGAAGAGGTGGTCGAACGTCGCATTAACGGGGGCGTCGTATTATTTAATATGATAAATATACGTAAACACGGTATCAATTTAGATTATTATCAAAGAAAATATATTGAGGAAGGGATGAAAACAATTACTGGGGAGGTATTGCTGAGTAGTGTACACAAAGAATCGATTCTATACTTAAATACGGCATTTTTTAATTACCGTACCATGTACCAGGATGGATATGTTCACCGTAAATACAATATTGCGGATCGTCGCATAGTGCATTTTACAGATCGCAGACTTATATTTCAAAAGCCATGGATAATGGAATTTGATGATTCGGATAAGGAAAAGTATTTTTTAGAAAAGTTAAACGAATTTAATGTCAATACAATCTCAGAATTACATAAAACTTGGTGGAATTACGCAAAGTATGCAGTTAATTACAAAGAACTAAGATTTGAAATGAATATTCGCAAGCAATTCTATCTATCCATAGTATTAGGAAAACTCTACAATCCTTCGGTGGAGTAATCTAGTGTGCAAGGGACAATTATAGCAGAGATCAGCATTAAACGTAGTGTCTTGTCATCACTTTGATGGTTGTTGAATTAACGCCCTAATGTAGTCATAGTAGTCATTTGACTTATATTTGGAAACCCACTGATTAAGTTTATTTTTTGTAACAAATCCCCGAGTAAGTGCAATTTCTTCTGGACAACCAACCATTATTTTTTTTGTTTTTTCGAGTTCTCTAATTACATTAGAGGTGCTTAATAGTGAATCAAAGGTTCCGGTATCTGCCCACAATACCTCGTTACCTAGTAATTGTGCTTTAAGCTTTGTTTGTTCCATATACTTTTTATTCAGGTCGGTTATTTCAAGTTCTCCCCTAGGAGAAGGTTTTAGAGTTTTGGCCAATTCGCAAGCGTTTTTATCATAAACATAAAGTCCAGTAACAGCCCAGTTGGATTTGGGCATTATGGGTTTTTCTTCAAGACTTATTACTTTTCCAGTATTGTTTATTTCTACTACGCCGAAAGCACTTGAATCTTCTACTTGTTTACAAAAAATTGTGGCACCTTCAGATTCAGTCATTGCTTTTGCGATGTGCAAATCCATCCCCGTCCCGTAGAACACGTTATCTCCGAGTGCAAGTGTTACCATTTCTCCCCCGATGAACTTCTCCCCAACAAGAAGCGCATCAGCAATGCCTCTTTGTGTTTTCTGTACTGCGTATTTGATGGAAATGCCAAATTGCTCTCCGTTCCCAAGTAATTTCTTGAAATATGCCCTATCCTCTGCGGATACTATGATCAAAATATCTCTAATCCCTGCACTCATAAGAGTGCTCAGCGGATAGTAAATCATTGGTTTATCATAAATTGGAAGCAAAGTCTTTGAGATGTAGCTTGACGCCGGATATAATCTAGTGCCTTTGCCAGCGGCAAGGATAATTCCCTTCATTAAATAGAGAAAGACTAAGCTATATATTAAAGGTAATATCCCTCTCTGATAACCATATCAGATTTTTATTAAGTTATGATGAAAAGGGCGACTCAGTGTTGTTTTGTTAACGACAACTATAATATAACTGAACAAATTCAACTTTTGATGGGCCCGTGGGGTAGCTTGGTATCCTTGGAGCTTCGGGAGTTCTTGACTCCGGTTCAAATCCGGGCGGGCCCACTCATCTGAGATTCTCGATTAGTGATTTGACAATCCCGCAGTAATTCCGCCTGTTACGCATATCTCCGAAGAACAGTTTTGCAGCCTCTTTGTGTTGTGGTTTGTACTCGGAGTATTCCAATCTGTGCTTGCGGAAGATCATCTTCCAGCCTTCCCTGCGGGACGAGGCATCTGCACTCAGCCCTCCGACATCATACTTCTTCCCCACAAGATCCTGGGAATATGCACAATTATGCTTCCTGAGTATCCTTATCCAAAGATCCCATTCCTGATTGGTCCTGAAATCCGGATCGAAACCCCCCATATCATCGAATACCTCCTTGTGGATTAGGGGGAAGGATGTGGAACCGATGAGATTTCTTGCCAAGATTTCCGGGTATGACGCAGGACTCCAGTTGTATTCAGAAGAAACTCCGTCTATTTCCTCAATGTAGGGCGAGTAAATTATCGCAGGATCATCTTTAGAAACTGCCAATTGAGAAGACAATTTATCTGGGTACCATTCATCGTCATCGTCAAGAAAAGCGAGATATTCCCCAGTGCAGTGTTCAGCGCCGAGATTCCTTGCCTCTGGTGCGGCCATAACTCTGTCGCCAATCAAAGTGATTATTGCTCCCACAGTCCCTATACTCTCGAGGAACCGACCGGTCATTTTGCGATGTTCATTGGTGCCGCTGTCTACTACCACAATCTCCCTCGGAAGTACCGTCTGGGACAGCACGGATTTGAATGCCCGCTTTAGGTACTATTCACATCTGTCATGGGTCACGATAACGACCGATACCGAGGGAGAGCAATCACTCATATAACTTTTGGAAACGATTGCCCGACTATATAATGAGTGGTCGTTCTCGGATTCATTTATCAAGTCTATATACTAAACATACTATTGACACCTATGAAAGTAACCGTCGTAGGCACAGGATACGTCGGCTTGTCCCTGGCAGTACTGATATCGAGGAAGCACGATGTATCTGCAATCGATGTAATTCCCGAAAAAGTGGAACTTATCAACAACGGGAAATCTCCGATAGCAGACCGGGAGATCGAGCAGTATCTCTCCGAAGGCAAATTGAGTCTCCAAGCTTCTCTTGATATAAACGATGCGAAAAGTTCCGATTATGTAATCATCGCCACACCGACCAATTACGATCCCGAAACCCATTACTTCAACACAGGCTCGGTTGAATCCGTGGCAAAACAGCTCCAGTCTGTCTGCCCCGAAGCCACTATCGTCATCAAATCCACCATCCCCATCGGATTCACCGAGAGGTTCTGCAAGGAGAACGACATCCACAATGTCATCTTCTCCCCGGAGTTCCTGAGGGAAGGAAGGGCACTCTACGACAACCTCCATCCTTCCAGGATTATCGTCGGAGTTCCCCGTGGCTCCGGACTGGAAGACAAAGCCCAACGCTTCGCTGCCCTTCTCGCAGAATGTGCAGAGGACAAAGACATTAAGACCCTCGTGATGGGCTCCACCGAAGCCGAATCAGTAAAACTGTTCTCTAACACCTACCTTGCCATGAGGGTTGCTTACTTCAACGAGCTCGATACCTTCGCCGAATCCTACGGACTCAACTCCGAAGAGATTATCTCCGGCGTCAGTCTCGATCCCAGAATCGGTAACTACTACAACAACCCCTCATTCGGTTACGGCGGATACTGCCTTCCTAAAGATACCAAGCAGCTTCTCGCCAACTACCGTGACATCCCCCATACCCTCGTCGGCGCCATCGTTCAGAGCAACATCGACAGGAAGGAATTCGTTGCCGACGAAATCAGAAAGAAGTTAGGTCCCCACGGCACAGTCGGAATATACCGTCTGGTAATGAAATCCGGATCCGATAACTTCAGGGAATCCTCCATCCTGGACATCATGAAATGGCTCAGGGGCGACGGTTACAAGGTAATCATCTACGAACCCACCGTGAAAGACTCCTACATGGACTTTGAAGTGGAAGCCAACCTCAGCAAATTCGAAAAGGAATGCGATGTAATCCTCGCCAACCGTATGGCGAAGGAGCTGGAATCCGTTTCCGGAAAGGTCTACTGCAGGGACATCTTCAACAAAGATTGATTTAGGGAAATCGATAGTTAACTATTGTTAATATGATAGTTAACAATGTAATCTACGGCCATTGATTTCGGCTCCGTCTTGTTCTCATCGTCGACGATGACTACGAGGAGATCGCGAAGATCATCAAGGCTACCAAGGGACTCCTCTCGAGCCGCGATGTCGGACTCGATGTCTTCAATGTCAAGGGCGATTCCGTCCTCGAGAAGAACATCTACGCTGTCATGTTCGGAGACTACGTCTCCCTCTATCTCGCGGCCCTCCGCGAAGTGGATCCCTGCAACGTTGACCCTATCGTAGATATCAAGGCACGTATCAGAGCAGTACTGCCGGAATGAGTCTTTAGATGGTTGTCTATACAAGCCGTATATGGGAAATTCTTACGTACGCTTTAAAAAATAACTTTCCGTGAGAAGGAGTCCTCACATGAATAACCAATCCCTAGGTCCATAGTAGTTCTATTCGATGTTTTAGAAAGAGGATTTGTTTCCAGAAGAAGTGATTCAGTTGGAAATATAAAACAGAATCATAGAAAGACCGTGTTTACGAACGAGCTGACGGAGTCGCGAGTG
>Ga0256405_10005681_pt1 | contig 21094 bp, 25 predicted proteins | sample RumenRJG_02DNA_FD_189096 | JGI IMG/M metagenome (GOLD analysis project Ga0256405, IMG submission 189096) | Bovine rumen microbial communities from Lethbridge, Alberta, Canada - RJG_02 | ecosystem: Host-associated > Mammals > Digestive system > Stomach > Rumen | place: Canada: Alberta... | reverse complement strand
GCACTGGAAGGGAATCTCGGATAAAAAGTATAATCGCTCATAAACTGTATTCAGTTGTCAAGGAACAAAACCTTGTTTAATCGCTAAGCCAGGAATTCTCGACTTTTGGCGACCATATCATATCATTGACATGGGTGCATCGGTCATGCTTCCGATCATCATCGCACTCCTGTCCATTATCATCGGCGTTAAGCCCGGTAAGGCAGTTCGTTCCGGTCTGATGATCGGCGTAGGTTTCGTAGGCATGGGCCTGATCGTAGACATGATGAATGCGAACATGGGACCTGCAGCCCAGGCAATGGCAGATCGCCTGGGCGTGAGCCTTTCCATCGTAGAAGTGGGCTGGCCCGGCATGTCCGGCGTCACATGGGGCTCGATCGTAGCAACAATTGCGATCCCGCTCTCGATTGCAGTAAACCTCTTGATGTTTGCTCTTAAACTGACAAAGGTCATCAACATCGATATCTGGAACGTATGGCACATGGCATTCACCGGTGCGATCGCATATGCAGTCACCGGAAACCTCTGGATCGGCCTTCTGGGCGTAGTAGTCCATGCCGCTATTTCCTTTAAACTCGGTGACCTGTGGGCACCGCTCCTGGCTGACTATTTTGAACTGGAAGGACTTACAGCTCCTCACGGAACCAGCGCTTACATGGCACCCGTTGCCTGCCTGATCGACTGGATCATCGAGAAGATCCCCGGCGTCAAGAAGATCAACTTCTCCGTAGACGGACTGCAGCAGAAGATCGGCGTCCTTGGCGAGCCCGTTGTTATCGGCTTCATCCTCGGTTCCATCATCGGCTTCCTTGCAGGCTACGGCCCGCAAGCAGCACTTCCGCTCGGCGTCAAGATGTCCGCAGTTATGGTCCTGATGCCCAAGATCATCAAATGCATCATGGACGGTCTTCTTCCTATCTCCGAGAGAGCCAAAGAGCTCATGCACAGCAGATTCGGCGAAGACGCAGACTTCTTCATCGGCCTTGACCCCGCGATCCTTCTGGGCGACCCCGAAGTTGTCACCGCAGGCATCCTTTTCATCCCGATCACATTGATCATCGCGATCCTGATCCCCGGAAACCGTATCCTTCCTTTCGGCGATCTTGCTACGATCGGTTTCTTCATTGCCATCGCAGTTGCGGTCCATAAGGGAAATCTCTTCCGCACACTGATTTCCGGATCCTGCATCATGGCTATGACTATCTGGATCACCAACCAGACCGTTGCATGGACAACTAAGCTCGGCGTGGATGTCGGCGCAGTTGCAGCAGGCGACACACTCGCAGCTATGGACCAGGGCGGCTGCCCCATCACTTATATCTTCGTTCAGCTCTTCACCAGAGAGAACGTGCTTGGATTGATCGTGATCGGCGCCATCTACGCAGCTTGCATGGTATTCGCAGTGATGCATTCCAGACAGAGAGCACTTGAAAACGCAGCAGAATAAACACTTCGGAAAAGAGGCCGATATGAAAATGAAAGCAGGCGTGGTGCACGCAAGAGAAGATTTACGATATGAAGATATTGAGAAGCCCGTACCCGGAGAAGGACAGGTTCTCGTCAAGGTAAAATATACCGGTATCTGCGGATCAGATATTCCCAGAGTTAACGGAGATGCATGCCATTATTTTCCCAACGTGCTGGGACATGAGTTCTCCGGCATTATCGAGGAAGTGGGAGAAAAGACAGTAAAGATGAAGCCCGGCACGAGAGTCGCAGGACTTCCGCTGGTTCCCTGCATGAAGTGCGAGGACTGCCAGAGAGGCGATTACTCCCTCTGCAAGAATTACAGTTTTGTAGGATCCAGACAGTTCGGCAGCTTTGCGGAGTACGTCGTAGTCCCCGAGAACAATGTAGTTCCGATCGGCGACAACGTATCCTATGAGATGGGCGCGCTCTTTGAGCCCGCAACGGTCGCTCTGCACGGCCTCTTCCGCACTCCTTACCAGGGCGGCAAAAATGTCGCGATCCTGGGCGGCGGAACGATCGGACTTCTCCTTATGCAGTGGGCTAAGATCTTTGGCGCTAAGCAGGCAGTCGTCTTTGATATCGCCGATAACCGTCTGGAGCTTGCAAAGCAGCTCGGCGCAGACGCCGGGATCAATACCCTGGAAAAGGATTATATGCAGAAGGCCAAAGACCTGACCGGCGGACGCGGCTATGACTATGTATTCGAAACTGCAGGCAATACGATCACTATGAAGATGGCCTTCGGACTTGCGGCCAACAAGGCAAATGTCTGTTTTGTCGGAACGCCCACCAGGGAACTGAGCTTTACCGTTGATGAGTGGGAGAACATGAACCGCAAAGAGTTCACACTGACCGGCTCCTGGATGAGCTACAGCGCTCCTTTCCCCGGAAAGGAATGGGAACTGACAGCACACTATTTTAACACCGGCGAGCTCAAGATCGACGGCTCCTTCATCTTCAAGACTATGCCCCTCAGTAAGATCGCGGACGCCTTCGAGATGTACAAGACGCCCGGAACAGTAAAGGGCAAGATCCTGATCAATTCGGAAGCATAAGGAAATGGTTTTTCCCAGTGAAAAATCTCTGCTTAAGAGGAACGTACAATGGCACTCGTAACTTCTAAAGAATTACTGCTTGATGCACAGAGAAGAGGGTATGCAGTCGGCGCCTTCAACGTGGAAAACATGGAGATGGCAATCGCTGTTCTCGCGGCAGCGGAAGAGACCGGATCTCCTGTCATCATGCAGACAACGCCATCGACCGTGAAATTTGCGGGACTCGATTACTATCTGGCCATCGTAAGGGCGGCAGCAGAGAGAGCCTCCGTGCCGGTGGTCATGCATCTGGATCACGGCAACAGCTTCCAGCTGGCCATGCAGGCCCTTCGCACCGGTTACACCTCCATCATGATCGACGGATCCAAGCTTTCATTTGAAGAAAACATCGCTCTCACCAAGTCCGTCACAGACGCCTGTATTCCCAACAAGGTCCCTGTGGAAGGAGAACTTGGAAAGGTGGGCGGCAAGGAGGACGACCTTGTAAACGGAGATGATAATCCCTACACAGATCCGGAAGAGGCCAGGATCTTCGTGGAGAGAACAATGGTGGATTCCCTTGCCGTAGGCATCGGAACTTCCCACGGCGTCTACAAAGGCGTGCCCAGAGTCAACGTAGAGAGGCTGAGCGAGATCAGAGCACTCGTAGATGTTCCGCTGGTCCTGCACGGAACCTCCGGGGTTCCGGACGAGCAGGTTCGCGATTGCGTATCACGGGGCATCTGCAAAGTAAATTACGCGACAGACCTGCGGATCGCGCTAACCAAAGGAATCAGGACTTATCTGGAACTCAATCCCGAGGCTTTTGATCCCAAGAAATACACTTCCTGCGGCATGGCCGAGGTCAAGGCCTATGTGATGCAAAAGATGGAGGTCGTAGGCAGTACAGGAAAAGCATATTGACAGATTTAATTTTGGATGATTCACTTCCCCTTTCATACCGCTGCAGCAAAAAACAGGCTGCAGCGGCTTTTTGGAACTTTGCTGATCTGTCATACAAACTTCCGAAATTGATGATTTGGTCATTTTACGGTATTCTGAGTATAGAGTACGGAATAAAAGAGTATTTGATCAAAGAAAATCATTCGGGAGTATTACATGCTGTTATCAGAAATTGATAAAAGACTGCTGTTTCCGGAGCTTAAGGCCGGGAACTGGGAGGAGGCGCTGGACCTGATCGCGGAGAAGATGATCGAGTATGGGTATGTTCATCCTTCCTTTCGGGAAGCTGTAAAACAGAGAGAAAGAGAATACCCGACCGGTCTCACGGTTCGGGGCGGACTCGGAGCCGCCATTCCTCACGCCGATCCGGAACATGTCGTCCGCCCTGTCACAGCGGTCGCATCCCTGAAGGAGCCGGTGCTTTTCAGGAATATGGAAGGGCATCAGTCCGACGTCTCACTTATCTTTCTACAGGCAATCCGGGATCCGTCAGAGCATATCGACGCTATGAAAGAGATCATCATGCTGTTAAGGGATGAAAATACAGTGGAAGCGCTGCTTCACGCGCCGGAACCGGCTAAGATGCGGGAAGCGCTTCAAACCTTCGAGAAGAAGTTTGCCGATTCGGAATAAGAACTGTTTCAAACATAAACCAGAGAACGGATAAATATGGAGACGGATTTATGAAAAAGAAAGTCATTGTAGCCTGCGGCGGCGCTATTGCCACATCCTCATTTGTAGCGGACAGGGTCAAAAAATTGTGTAAAGCGGAAGGCATCGATGTCGAGGTCGTGCAGTGCCGCCTGGCGGAGATCCCGTCCAATATCATAGGTGCGTCACTGGTGATCCCGACTTCCATGGTGCGCCGCGACTACGGAATTCCGATGGTCGTGGGCATGCCGCTTCTGTCGGGGATCGGAGAAGAGGAGACGATCGAAGAGATTCTTGCAATTCTGAAGGATTAATTTTGAGGTTTTAACACAATGGGGCAGACAGAAGTCTTTATTAACACCTTACAGGAGATGGGGCCGGTCTTATTGATGCCGGCTGCTGTTTTTTTGGTGTCCCTGTTCCTTCGCATAAAGCCGGGGAGAGCACTGTTGTCTGCTTTGAACACTGCGATCGGCCTTGTGGGAGTGAGTCTCCTGATCAGTATGCTCGGAGACGAGCTGGGAACAGCTATGCAGATGATGTCGGAGAGGCTGGGACTTACTCTGTCGGTTCTGGATATAGGTTGGGCCGGTACGGCGCCGGCAGCCTGGGCGTCGCCGATTGGCGCGCTGGCCATTCCATTGGCCATTCTGATCAATATGGTCATGCTCGCTGCGGGGCTCACAAGAACGGTTAACATTGACATATGGAATATCTGGCATATGGCTTTTACGGGTGCAATAGCGTTTGTTGTGACGGGAAGTTATGCGGCGGGAATCGGCGGAATGATCCTGCACGCTGTGATTACCTATAAGATGGGTGATCTATGGGCAGATACCCTTTCCGAATATTTCGGAATGAGAGGACTGACGGTCCCCCACGGAACGAGCGCATATATGGCGCCTTTCGCTGTTTTGACCGAGACGGCTGTTGAACATATTAAGCCGCTTAGAGAGATTGATCTGACTGCGGATACTCTGCAGGAAAAGATTGGCGTCTTCGCTGAACCATCCATAGCGGGATTTGTGATAGGGACAATCATTGGTCTGCTGGCAGGGTTCCGGGTTCCGGAGTCACTTGTGTGCGGAGTTAAGATGGGAGCCCTTATGCTGCTGATTCCCCGAGTCGTCAAATGCATCATGGACGGTTTGATTCCTATCCAGGAGCGAGTGAGGGAACTTGCTGTCCGAAAATTCAAAGGCAAGTCTGTATTTATAGGAATGGATCCCGCCATTCTCCTTGGTGATTCGATAGTCATGACAGGGGGCATTCTATTGGTACCCATTACGATCCTGCTTGCGGTGATCACGCCGGGAAACAGGATCCTGCCATTGGGAGATTTAGCGACGATCAGTTTCTTTATCGCGATCGCAGCAGGCATTCACCGCGGAAATCTGTTCAGGACACTTTTGTCTGGAACGATGATCATGTACATCACCCTATGGATCGCCAATCGGACCGGTCCCTGGGTCACAGCGCTTCTGTCCGCTGGAGGGATGCTGGAATCCGGGCAGGTTGCAGCCTGTCTGGATCAGGGAGGGTGTCCTGTCACTTATCTTTATACAGGCCTTCTATCAGGAGAGGGCGGGATTGGAATCATACTGATCGGAGCCTTGTATCTGGCCGGACTTGCGCTGGCATACAGATCGTGGAAGAGGAACACAAAGGAATTGCCGTGATCAAAGTCATCATCGTTTAACCTGGAGTCAAAAATGAACAAACGAATTGTAGAAATGATCCTGATGCTGGCTGAGTGCAAGGCGCCAATATCGTTGGAGGAGTTGGCGGATCGGTTCGAAGTATCGCAGAGAACGGTTCGTAATGATATTAATGAGATCAGCAGTCTTTTGCGGAAAAAAGGGTTGCAGGAACTGTATATGCGCAAGGGAGTCATTACGGTGCAGGAGGATTTTGGCGGAATACTCCCGGATCTGGACCCGACCGATTATTACTCCTATAAACTCTCCAAAGAAGAGAGAAAGATGGTGGCAGCCGCCCTCCTCATCGGATCAGCCGGTTATATAACGCTGGGCACGATCGCGGACGCTCTGTTTGTGAGCCGCGCAACGATCATTGCGGATCTGGATGATATCAAGGATTTTGTCAAAGACGGAAATCTGCGGGTGACATCTCATTCCAACAAGGGACTCAGGGTGGAAGGACCGGAGAGCGAGAAGAGGTGGTTCCTCTACAGACTCAGCGCTTTTAAGATCCAGAGTGCCTCTTCCGGTCAGAGCACGCCTGTCGTAAATGTTCAGGCGGGCGATGCTATTACGATCCGCAAGATCGTCTCCGAACAGGAAAAGGTCCACAGAAGATACCTTTCCGACCAGTCTTATCTCATGATCGTCAAGTATCTGGGAATCATGATCGACAGAAACCTGAAGGGAGAATACATTGAGGAACGACCCGTGGAGGAGTCAGAGTATTTCAGCCTGGCGCAGGACATCATTCGATATATTGCCCAGTACTGCGGGATCCGTACGACCGAGAGCGAGATCCGATATCTGGCGGAAATCCTGTCCACCTGCCGCTATGTGAAACGGGAACACTTTGACGTGAGGGATATCCGGATCCAGGTGATTACCCGACAATTCATTCAAGGCGTGTCAGAGTCGCTGGGAATCCGGCTGACCGGAGACTATGTGTTCTTCGAAAACCTCTCCAATCATCTTGAGTCCATGTTCGATGCTGATTCTTCCCATTTTCCGGAGAATCCGGAGATCAGCGGGATCATCAAAGAGCACCCCGAGATCCGGGAATCGGTCCTGGAAAATGTTGAGATCCTTCGCAAATATAATGACAGAGAGCTGACGGAAACAGAGCTTTTGTATATTATGATCCATGTCTGTGCGGCAGTGGAGCGCAAAAAGAACAGGGAAGTCTCTTTCCATGTGATTGTAGCCTGTCATGCCGGGATTGGCACATCACAGCTTCTTTTGGAGAAGCTCAAGCAGCACTTCCGCTTCCAGATCGTTGATGTAGTCAGCGCCCACGAGGCCTCCCGTCTTAAGGAAGGGCAGGCGGATCTGATCATCTCCACGGTCCGGATTCCGGAGTGCAAAATAGAGAATGTGGTAGTCTCTGCCTATCTGAGCGACGAGGACTACCTGCGGGTCGGCAATAAGATTGACGCGATCCGCACGTCCAGACACCTCTCGGGAATAGGGGAAGAGAGAGAGCTGACCGCAGCGAGAGTTCTGGAACAGATCCGGCCGGCGGTCACATCCAGATTGGATAAGGAGACAGCCGGAGAGATCATTCGGGATATTAGAGATATTCTGCGGAATCTTTTCCGGGAACAGGTGGGACAGGAAGAAGTGATCTCTGTACCGCTTCTGCATCATCTTCTGCCTGCGACGCATATACAGCTGGATGTAGAGTGTGAGGACTGGAGGGAAGCTGTCCGCGCGGCAGCAAGGCCGCTGTATGAAATGGGATATATCGAAGAGAGGTATATTTCGGAAGTCATCCAGAATGTGGAAGAAAACGGACCTTATATTGTGATCTCACCTGGATTCGCATTCCCTCATGCCGGACTTGAGGGCGGAAGCGTGCGAGTAGGCATGAACCTGATCAGGCTTAGGACACCTGTTTCCTTTGAGAGCGGGGCTTACGACCCCGTAGAGTTTGTCTGTGCACTCAGCGCAGTGGACCACAAGACGCACCTTAAGGCGTTCTTCAATTTAGTCAATCTTCTCAGAAGCGAGGACTTTAAAGAAGCGTTCCGGAAGGCGGAAACATCCAGAGAAGCGGCACAGGTCATTGAGAAGTATGAGAATGGAATTGGAGTCTGAACAGGACAATTCGGGCGCAAAACCCGCATTGCAACCAGGATACCGGAACGCAAATGGAATCACAAGGTATCAGATCACCTATACGAATTTATTTAGAATCAGTATTCCTTTATCGAACGCGTATCATGCCCAGGGCTTTACATATTAAAGTGCAGGTGATATTATTATTTTGATATTATAATGATGATAAAATGATGTAAAAATGATGGTGAGGCGGAGATAATGATTAATATAAGACCTGTTTCCGATTTGAGATATAAGTTTACAGAGATTGAAAATGATGTAAAAAGGGGAACTCCGGTATATCTTACCAAGAATGGATATGGCAGCATGGTAGTAATGAGTATTGAGGCTTATTCAAAACTGGTAAATTACACAGAAGATGCGCTTGATGAAGCGGATCATTTTGCTGAAACCAATTCCAGACGCATGTCACACAGTGAAGTTTTTACTGCACTGAGGAAATAGCTGAATGATTAACAAACAGTATGAGTTACAGTACCTTCCTCTGTTCTATGATGACCTGCGGCAGACGTTGACCTATATCGAGAGGAAACTGCATAATCCACAGGCGGCAGCGGATCTGCTCGATGCTGTTGAAGAAGCAATTCTCGAGAGATCCACTTGTGCAGAGTCATTCGAACCATATCCTTCAACGAGGGATCGGAAGAATCCATATTATGCCATTTATGTGAAAAACTTCGTAGTGTACTATGTGGTTTTGGAACACAGAATTATGGAAGTCAGACGGTTCCTTTATAAAAGGCAGAACAGGCAGGAGATGATCTGATACTATTCTGATACTAAAAACCTGTAGAACCTTTGGGAATCAGTCGATTTCATAGAAAAAACGACAGAATAGCAGAAGAAAACTAAACAAATAAGTTTAATAAAAGCGATAACTTGTGGAGCTGGAATAATTAAAATGTGAGTTTTAATGATTCGTTATAACATCAACTGAATCACAGTGTGTCGCAATAGCAGACATTCTTCAAGATGTCTGCTATTATTGTTATCAGTTATCCCGGAGTCCTGGTATATCCGTAAAAAAGAAGAGTACAGATTCAGAAGGGGAAGGAGAGCAGTAATATGTTCTATCAGGTCAAAGCAATCAGAAAAGGAGTTAAGCCCCCGGTCTGGAGAAGAATACTGGTGCCTGCCAATATTACTTTTGCCCAGATGGCGCTTCTTCTGGAAACCGTGCTTGAACTTCCGGCCTCCGATCAGTTCGAATTCGAGTTTTTCGGAAGGAAAGACCGGATTATAGAGTGGCATGAGGAGAATGATTCTATTCATAATTATTATTATAACTATCTTCACGCACCGGATACTTTTGTCAATGCCTGGTTTCAAAATGAACCCTGGTTTACCTTCCGACTGCGTGATTCCGGAAGTCAGTATCCTGAGTATCGTGTTGAAATTGAGAAAACAGGGGCCGGGATCAGGAGAAAAAATGACAAAAACGCGAAGGAACTGGAATGTCCTGTGATCCTGAAAGAAGTATCAAAAGAAGATCTGTGGACATCTCCATATAAGATCAATGAAACTCTGCAGGAAGAATATGCGTTTTGCGAGACTGAGTCACCGGACTATCTATGCCTGGAAGAACTGAAGGACCGAATGAAAAAAGCCCAGGGCTTGGTCATATGCAAAAAGCCTGAAGACCGCAGAACACATTACAGCCAGTCAGGCCAGGCCATGATGCAGGAATTTGCTGAACAACTGAAATCGGTTTTCGAGAAGAACATCAGTGTACTTCGTGATAAGGTCGGTTTTGATGATAAAACACAGGAAATAAAAGCATCTGAAAAAGAGTGCAGAGAAGCGGCAGAAGAGTTCCGGACAAATATGGAAAGTTATCTGCAGGGGCTGCAAGATAAGAAATGGCCGATGATCACCAGGGGAGACATCAGGCGCACAGAGGAAGATATGCTGGTCGACCAGCTGAAGGCTTATTCAAAAAGAGATATTCTGGAGATCGCGGAAGAAGCAGGCTTTAAGCCAGGCAAAGGGACAAAGGACAGGATTGCGGCAGAAGTCGCGAACGAATTGCTGAAGCCTGCTGTGATGAAGTACCGTCTTCTGGACGCAGAGGAAGAAAGCCTGGATGCATTTGAAACTGCGCTTTTAAAAGACTGTTTCACTCCATCGGATGATGAAAGAGTTCTGCTCGAAACGATCAGTTCCCTTTGCTATATTTTAGAATATAAGAACGGAGATATGCGGGTACCTTCTGATGTAAAGCCTGTCTATGAAGCACTCCGGGCGGATGGTTACCGTGAGTATCACAAAAAGGCGAAGTGGATGATCCACTGCCTCAATGCGTTCAGGACACTTTATGTGGTTGGGCCGGTCAGGGTGCTGTATCGGTTATATAAACGGGAGAAAAGTATTTCTGCGGACTATGAGACGTTTCTGTCAGTTTACAGGGAAATACCGGATGATCTGAATCCGTGTACGCTGATCGGCGAAAAGGTGATCGATAAGGCAGCTTTGAAAAACGATATTTATAAAAAGATCGAGTCCGCTCAGCGTGGAGAAGACTATTATATCCCGACAAAAGAAGAGATCCTTACCATATCTGCAGATGGATATCCTTCCGGGGAACCGGTATATGCTGATCTGCACCGCTTTTTCAGGGATCATATGCACTGCGAAGAAGATCTGTGCAGAGAGATGTGCAGGGAGGCCTTTTTTTGTCTGACTACCGGGGGGATGCTTTCGGATTATATGGATTATCTTAATGAAAAAGAGATCATCTTCGAATCCGAAAGGCAGGTACATACCTTTGCCTCTATATTCATGCAGGTCAATAACAACACAAGAATGTATGATCTGAAAGGACACAAACCGGTCGAGATGCGTACACACGCAGCAGCCGGGGGCGGAAAACAGCCGACGACGATCATACCGATGAGCAGTCTTGCCGCTGACCTTTTGGAACAGGGGCGTGACAGTATACAGGCAATGGGTCTGAATGTGGATATAGATGGCGCGGCAACAGATATTCCTGTTACGTTATTTCCAAATGGAATTTCTGGAGAGCCGGAAGTCAGAACGAAGAAAATCTATCCCAATGATCCATGCCCATGCGGAAGCGGAAAAAAGTATAAAAAATGCTGTGGAAGGAAATAAGGATCATTTCCGCAAGACAGGCAACCAGGAAGGAGGAAGAGAGATATGTTAGAGGAATATGATATTGATAAATTAAACCCGAGACCAAATCCTTATGCTAAAGAATTAAAGAAGCAGGTTACGATAAAGATTGCACCTTCGGTTATTGATTATTTCAAGGACGAAGCAACAAAAACGGGAATTCCATATCAGACTCTGATCAATCTATATCTGGCAGATTGTGTGAAGTAAAAAAGAAAGCTCGAAATAGCCTGGAAGTGAATTCGTTATAGAAATAAAACTGCGGCAGAAGATTACACAAGGAACAGCTTAGTTGATAACGATCTGCCGATAACATTTTGATAACACCAGTTCAGATACCCTGCAGTAACAGGATACCAGAACACAAATGGAATCACGAGGTGTCAAAATCTCTATACAAATTCGCTTAATATCAAGAACCTTATATTGAGCTGGAATAATTTCGACGAGATGATGTGAAACGATACATTTGAAAGCCGGCAGTCATGGCGCATCTGGGGAATCGACAGAAACTATGAATGAAAAAAACAGAAGGCTGCGGCTCATCGGAGACCGCAGCTTTTACATGCACGTCGCCGCGGTAGCGGTGCCGATCATCATACAGAATACGTTGACCAACATTATCAGCCTTCTGGACAACGTTATGGTGGGGCAGGTCGGGACGATCCCGATGTCCGCCGTGGCGGTCGTGAACCAGCTGATCCTGGTCTTTTATCTCTGCGTCTGGGGAGGCCTGGCCGGCGCAGGGATCTTCGGCGCGCAGTTTTTCGGCTGCGGCGACATGGAAGGCCTGCGGCAGACCACCCGCGTCAAGCTGCTGATGATGGTTCTGTTTACGCTGGCTGCCTGGGGAATCTTCCTCAACTTCGGTGACGAACTCATCGGCCTGTACATCGCCCCCGGCACGGCTCCGGAAGTCCGGGCGGAGACGCTCCTTCTGGGACAGCAGTACCTGCGGACGATGCTCATCGGGCTCGCGCCGTTCGCGGCGACCCAGGCCTACGCTTCCGCCATGCGGGAGTCGGGGAAAACGACCCTTCCCATGTACGCCAGCATCGTGGCGATGCTCGTGAACTTTGTGTTCAACGCGCTTCTGATCTTCGGCCTTCTCGGATTCCCGAAGCTCGGCGTTCTTGGCGCTGCAGTCGCGACGGTCCTTTCCCGCTTCGTGGAGGGCCTGATCATTCTGATCGGCGGAATGCGGGACACAGAAAACTACGGGTATCTCCGCGGCCTTTACCGGGGCTTCCGGATCTCCGGGGACCTGGCGCGCCGGATCACCATCAAGGCAGCGCCGCTGCTTGTAAACGAATTCCTCTGGAGCACGGCGGAAGCCGCATTTCTGCAGGGATATTCGAAGCGCGGCATCGGTGTGGTGGCGGCAATGAACATCGCCGGCGTTGTCTTCCTGGTGTTCGAGGAGTTTTCCCTCTCTCTGGGGAACGCCACCGGCATCCTCGCGGGCCAGTGCCTCGGCGCAGGGAAATTTGAGGAGGCGAAGGAGACTTCCCTCCGGATCATGGTGGTCAGCGTGGTGTTCTGCATTTTTACCGGACTGATGCTCCGGGCGATCGCGCCGATGATTCCGCAGATCTACCAGACTGAGGAATCTGTGCGGGTGATGGCGGTCCGGTGCATCCGCGTGATGGCATTCTGGCTCCCGGTCTGGGCCCTTGCCAACATCGCCTACTTCACCGTCCGCTCCGGCGGCCGGGTGATCGTGATCTTCCTGTTCGACTGCGTTTTTACCTGGGCGGTCAAGGTCAGCGTCCTGCGCATTCTGGTGACGAAAACCGCCATGGACGTGGTGGATATTTATTTCGTGGTCAATGGGCTCGAGGGCATCAAGGCAGTCGTCGGCATCCTGCTGGTTCTCAGCGGCATGTGGATGCAGGATCTGGTGAATGAGATAAAAGTCGAGGAGTAAAACATCTGTTGACTAACGAACGAACGTTAGGTAAAATGGACGGTGTAAATCAGCAGTACTACTTTTTTGGAAAGAGGTCGATGAGCATGGAAAAGGGCAGCACACGGGAAGAAATACTGGAGGCAGCGCTGGATCTGTTTGCTGTAAACGGATATGAAGCAACCAGTATCTCGCAGCTCGCCGATGCGGTAGGTATCCGTAAGGCATCCCTATACAGCCACTTTGCCAACAAGCAGGATATTCTGGATACTGTCGTTGAAACCGTTCTGAAAGGATATGCTGACCATTCGATTTTTGTACGTGCTGACTGGGACGATCCGGAATTCACAAAAGATAAGACTGGCATGACTGCAGAAGATGTGGCTAAGCTCGTTCAGGGACAGATGCGCTACATCCTGCATGACCCGCACATCAGCAAGGGAAGGAAGCTTCTTATGATCGAGCAGTTCCGCAATGAAGAGCTGGCCGGGCTGCAGACAAAGCAGAATTATGAAGATGTGCTGAATTATTTTAAGGGCATGATGGAATTCCTGATCCGTGAAGGAACCTTGAAAAATGCAGACAATGAGATCATGGCCGCGCAGTTTTCGTTCCCGATCACCGTCTGGATCAACCTGTGCGACCGGGAACCGGAGCGGGAAGACGAAGTAATGGAACTGGTCAGGAAACATGTGATGCAGTTTTTTGAGATCTATCGGAAATGATCCGGGTCCAAGCGGGACTTGAACTACGAAAAGCTGGTCAGTCCGGAAACGGGCGGCCAGTTTTCTTACCGACACATGACTAACGAACGGTAGGATGTAAAGGAGGAATGGTGATGAAAAAGAAGGTATTCCCGATATCAATGGCTGTTTTGTGGGGAACTGTATTTACAACAGCCATGCATAGCCTCGCACTGGGAATCTGCATGGGTCTGATGATGGGAATCGTATTTGGCATGTTTGATTCCGATAAGAAGAACAACCAGGAAAAAGAATAGAGGGGGTGCGCCGCAATGAATATCAAAGGGGAGAATTATGACAGCAGAAGTTGATCCCAACGAAACAGGACGGGCTTCAGCCTATAAGCTTTGGATGCAGGCTCCGAACCCGATGGTGACGTTTTTGAAGACTCTTGATGTAACAAACCTGGTAAGGCTGAGCAGAAAAAGAAATCTGAAATACAATATGCTGATGGATTATTGCATTGGAAAAGCCGCGTCGGATATAGAAGAGTTTTATACACTTCCTGTCGGAGAAAAACTGATCCGGTACGACAGCCTTGCTGTCAATACCATTATAAAAAATATAAACAGCCAGCTGAATTCCTGCGATCTTGTTATTTCGGAAGACTTGGCTGCATTCAATAAAGAATATCTCACATACACAAGCGAAGCCGCTGAAACCTGTACGGACAGAGATCTGTCTGCTGACAGCATGGTGATCGGTACGTCAGCGATCGTTGATACAGAGATTGACGGAGCGGTCAATATGTACAGCAGTTTCAATAATCCTTTTTTGGTATGGGGAAAATACAGAAAAAAGTTTTTCAGGTATTACCTGCCGGTATCCTTTCAGTTCCATCACACCCAGATGGATGGAGCCCATGCAGGCAGGTTTCTGGAAAACCTGCAGAAAGAAATAAATGATTTGAGGGATCAGTTATGAGATAACTGGTGAGAAAGGAGCATACGATGAAGATACTGGTTTTGAACGGAAGTCCCAAGCGGGAGAAAAGCGATACCATGCACATCACACGTGCATTTCTGGATGGAATGAAGGAAGCGGCGCCGCAGGATATCCACATCATACACACCGTTGAGCAGCACATTGAATACTGCACAGGCTGCTTTTCCTGTATGCGGAACGGCGGCACCTGCATCCATAACGACGATATGAAAGCCATTCTGGAGGAGATCCTGGACAGCGATCTGCTGCTGTTCAATTTTCCACTGTACTGCTATGGAATGCCTGCATCCCTGAAGGCTCTGATGGACCGCACACTTCCCCTTTCCAACATGGCTATGCAGAAGGTCGGTGATCGATACGAGCATGTGGGGCAGACTGATTTCAGCCACCTGAAATACCTTATGATCTGCGGCTGCGGTTTTCCCAACAGCAGGCAGAACTTTGAACCGGCGATCATGCAGTTCAAGCTGTGCTTCCCCTGTGATCACACGATCCTGACTGTTCCGGAAAGCCCGATGTTCAATGCGCCGGAAGCGGCAGTTGTGACTGTGCCAAGACTGGAGCTGATCAAACAGGCCGGGCGGCAGTACGCCGAAAAGGGAGAGATTGAGCCTTCTCTGTCAGCGGAGATCACTTCTCCCATGATCCCCGAAGATCAGTACGCTGCCATCGTAAACGGCGGCGTGTAATTTGGACAAATGAAAGCGAGTCTGACCGTGTTCTTTGAAGAACCATTCTGGGTTGGTGTCTTTAAACGGATCAAAGATGGAAAGTTGTCTGTCTGTAAAGTGACCTTCGGAGCGGAGCCGAAAGATTATGATATTCTGGTTTTCGTCCTGTACCACTATTATGAACTGGTTTTCAGCCCGTCTGTCGAAATAGAAACCAGGCAGGCGGCGGATAATCCCAAACGAAGGCTCCGAAATGCAAGAAAGCATTTGGAGAACACCGGTGTAGGTACGAAAGCCCAACAGGCTCTTCAAAGACAGCGGGAAGAGATGAAAACGGAACGCAGACAGATCAGCCGGGAAGAACGGGATGCAGAAGCTCAGCGCCGATTTGAAATGAAACAGGTGAAGAAAAAGGAAAAGAAACGGGGACATTGATGGCAAACGCAATAACCATCTTCAGAATGGCAGCCAGTGTAGTCTTGCTGTTCTGGCCGGTGTTTTCGCCCGCCTTTTATGTGTTCTACATAGCTGCCGGATTGTCTGATATGCTTGACGGACTCGTGGCAAGGAAAAAAAATACGGACAGCGGGTTTGGGGCAAAGTTAGATACGATAGCTGATTATGTGTTTGTGATCGTGTGCCTTATCAAGCTGCTGCCGGTGATACGTATTCCGATCTGGCTGTATGTATGGACAGGAATCATTGCCCTTATAAAGGTTGTAAATGTCATTTCAGGATTTGCCGTGCAGAAAACGTTTATGGCCGTCCATTCGGCGATGAACAAAGCAACAGGCGTTCTGCTGTTTCTATTGCCGTTGACGATTCCCGCTCTCCCGCTGAAATACTTTGCGATCGTCGTCTGCGCTGCAGCAACGTTCGCCGCAATTCAGGAAGGCCATCTGATCAGGACAGGAGAACTCACTGGTAAACAACTTACGCACTGAGGAGATATCGGATATGAATGAATATATTGCTTATTGTGGTCTGGATTGTGAGTCGTGTGAGGCCCGTCTCGCAACTTTGAATAATGATAATGCGCTCCGCCAGCGAGTCGCTAAAGAGTGGTCAGAGTTGAACGGTGCGGAGATTACGGCTGAGATGATCAACTGTTCCGGATGCAGGGTTCCGGGAGTGAAAACACCGTACTGCGATTCCTTGTGCCCAATCCGGCAGTGCGCCATGGGGAAACAGATGGAGACGTGTGGCAGGTGTCTGGAAATGAATACCTGTGAAAAGCTTTCGATGATCACAGGAAACAATGCGGATGCACTCCAAAGGCTGAAAGAGCAACAAATTCAAAATAATGTGGTGAAAGATTTGTGAGAAGGCTAGGAGAATGATTACAGGCATAGTATTGGTTGTAACAATAATCTCTATAATCGGATGCATAAAGATAAAGAAACCTGCAGTCAGAGGAATCCTGGGTTGTCTGGTTGTAATTAACATTATGATCGTTGTTTTAGCTGGAAGCTTTACATATGTCACGAGATACAAAATACATGACGTAGCGTATTCAACATCCCAGGATGGAAAGTATGTCTTATTGTTTCAGCAGGTGGGGGATCCGGACTGGCCATTTGGACATACTCATGCAAGGCTGATTCTGAAAGATGAGTCAGGGACAATTGCAAAATATTCTTTTGATGTGGCAAATGATGGTGCCAATGTTCACTCTGATTCATGGCAGGTTACCTGGAAGGACACTTGTGTTGAGGCTGTAATCAGCGGCGAAGAGCAGAATGATTGCCAGTATATTTTGTACTATAACGGAAAAAAAGATTCTAATCCGCTTGAGACACAGTCGAGTTTGTAAAATCTAAATATGAGTTTCACCAACTGAATCAATATGGCATTAACTGAATCACGGATAGCAGACATTCTTCAAAGTGTCTGCTATTATTGTTATGAGTTATCCCGGAGTCCGGTTCATAAGTAGCAAGGAGCGAAGCGGATTGCGAATGTCCGCTTTTACGCCCCTCAAAGCCGGGGCGGGCTCCCCCGATCAGAGATCGGGGGCAGAGGTGGAAGGAAAGAAAGATCGAGATCTGTAAGGGGAGAGAAGTCTGAAATGCAGACATCGGAAAGCTTTAGATTGAGTGCAGTATTGTCTTTTTCTGGTGGTTTGCAGGATGCATATACATACAATGTAAGAGGAAATGTATTTGCAAATGCACAAACTGGCAATGTTGTTCTTATGAGTCAGAATTTGATGATGGGAAACTGGAACAGCGGAATCAAATACATGCTTCCGTTGCTTTCATTCGCGACAGGAGTTTTTATAACGGAACAAATCGAGTACAGATATAAAAGCAGCAAAGGAATTCACTGGAGACAGATCATATTGCTGATTGAAATCGTGCTGCTTTGTATTGTCGGACTTATGCCGGTCGATATCAATATAGCTGCCAACATGCTGGTTTCCTTTACGTGTGCCATGCAGGTCCAGGCATTCAGAAAAGTACATGGTTACGGGTATGCCAGCACAATGTGCATTGGAAATCTGAGAAGCGGAACGGAGAGTTTATCACACTTTCTCAGAAACAGGGACCAGGCCTCCCTGCGTAAAGCACTTCATTTCTTCAGTATTATTCTGTTTTTTGCCATTGGGGCCGGGACAGGCGGTATTTTATCGAATGTGTTCTATGTCAGGACAATATGGGTATCCACGTTTTTGCTTACGGTTGTTGCTGTAATGATGATAAAGGAAAACAGATAACAGATAACAGTCAACAGTCAAAAGAAAACAGTTGGACGATCGGAAGGGAGGAAATACCATGAAAAAGATGATCTGTCTGCTGCTTGCTGTATTCCTGCTGGCGTTTTCGCTGCCGCCCATGGAAGCGTCAGCCGAGGGTGCGGCAGGTGCGCACTGGGGTCTGATGGGTACAGACTTTGCGCTCAAGGACTGTTTCGCAGGAACGGAATTTTTCCGTGGCCGTCAGGCAAACAGCTCTGACTGAATTGCTGATACTGAATTCCTGATACTGAATTCCTGACATTGCTTTGATACAAAAGCCCCGTGCCGCATCTGCGGCGCGAGGCTTCTTTAGTATTCTATGCGTTATTTCCCCAAGATGTTTTTCCTGCAGGCGCTGACGGGATACCAGGAACAGTTCCCGCAGATATCCTGCAGCATTTCCGGGGTCATCTGAGCGTCGATCTGACGAATCAGATCCTGATAGACATATTCTTTTTCTTCCAGATGAAAGTACTCCGTGATCTTCCGGTCGTAAACGAGAACCTTCTCGTCATCATCGCAGAGTCCCTCGCCCTGTTTATGAGGGCAGCAGCTGCAAAGACTGTCCGTGGAAAAGGTGATCCTGACCCGGAAACCTTCCCGGTTCCGGAGTCTTTCCACCCAATGGTCCATATTGCGGACGAATTCCGGGCTGTAGCCTTTCCCGCTGTACCCCTGGGTACAGAGAAGATGGTGCGGACGCATGACCATGACAGATCCTCCGTCCTGGCTTCCATCATTCTTTTGATGAAGGTCAAGCGTCATCATGCCGCCGTCAGAACCTGTGCTTTCACAAGAGCGCTGCGAAGCTCTTTCCCAAGAAAAGCTGCCATCAGGACTTTGATGATGGCTGTTGGGATGAAAGGCAGAACACAGGCAGTGAATGCCGCCGCAAAGCTGCTTTCTGCCACGAAGACGAACCAGCACATACCGATGATGTAGTTGAGCACCGCTCCGAGAACGAGGCTTGCAATGAGCCAGGGCATGCTCTTCTTTTCTTCTCCTTTTCCCGCGAGCCAGGACATGATGGGGAAGGAGAGCAGAAAGCCGCCGGTGATTCCGAAGAGTTTGCCTACTCCGGCCGCGAAACCGGCATAGACCGGAACACCTGCTGCCCCGAGAAGAAGATACGCCAGGACTGCAAAAGTTCCCTTCCGCGCTCCGAGCAGGATCCCTGCCAGCGGGACAGCGAAGGTCTGCATCGTCATGGGGACGCCTGCCGGCATGGGAATACTGATCTGTGCCAGGACGGCGATCGCGGCGGTCATAAGACCGATCTGTGTAATATCCTGAGTGGAAAGCCTGTTATTCTGCTTCATGATGTGATCCTTTCTAATCGTTTACTGCCTGTTCAAGATACCGTATTGCGGAACAAATGTCAACTTCAAATGCGAAAAATGGTTTACATTTATGCTTTCGACGCATTACGCTGCTTCTTTGTTAACACCAGGCAGACGACTGTGGTAAGATGAATGGAAAACTCCGGTCCTTAGGAAAGGAAGCGGAAGCAACAGATGTTCACGAAGGAGACCGAATATGCAAAAAACAGTAAAATCAATACTTTGTGCATCAGCTTTGATCCTGGCAGTCAGTGTAGTGTCCGGCTGTACAGACAAAAAGACCCCGGAGGAAAAGGCGGAAGCCGTTCACCCGGAGACAAAGAAGATGATCTACCTTGGTGTGGAGAATTACGGCGCGGAAGAGACAAATAAGGATAATAAAGATCACTTCCGCTATCGGTTTTCCGATGATGGCAGCGAAGTGGTGTTTTCGATCGATAACGGGAAAACGAATGCCGCGGGGGTTTACGATTATCCGGTCCAGAATGTGCTGAAAGAGGGATACGCATACAACGTCACGTTTCAGGGGGAGACGGTCACAGCGGCGGAAGAGATCGAAGACGGAAAAACGGAATACACTTCGTATACCCCCGCAGTGAGCGGAACACCGGGGGAGTTGACGCTGGAGAATTTCCTGAAAACAGCCATGATGCCGGTAGGAACGACCCTCTATATCTACGGGGGCGGCTGGAACTGGCAGGACGACGGCTCTGCGGTCCAGACCCGGACCATCGGGGTCTCCCCGGACTGGGTCCGCTTCTTTGAAGAGCAGGATGAAAACTTTACCTACAAGGGCAAAGACGGCGACGAGGAAAATGTGGACGCTTCAACGAGTTATTATCCCTTTGGAGGCTACAACGAATACTACTACGCAGGTCTTGACTGCTCCGGCTATGTCGGATGGGTGATCTACAACACCTTTGAGACAGAGAACGGGAAAGAAGGCTATGTCGGAGGCGCCACGGGATTTGCAAAGCGGCTTGCCGATCTGGGCCTCGGGACATGGACGCAGAATGTGGAGGGTGCCGGAACGGGAGCAGAAGCTGTTGATCCTGTCATCCTGCCGGGGGATATCATGAGTCTCAACGGCCATGTCTGGATATCTCTGGGAACCTGCGATGACGGAAGCGTCGTGATCCTTCACAGCACGCCGAGTTACAGCCGGACAGGCCAACCCGGAGGCGGCGTACAGATCGGCGCGGTCGGACAGGATGAAAGCTGTGAGGCTTATACACTCGCGGATCACTATATGTCGGAGTATTTCCCGAAGTGGTACGGGAGATATCCCGCGGCATTGAAAAAGCCGGAGAATTATTTTCACTTTGAAGGGGAAAAGGCTGGCCTGTTCCGCTGGAACACAGGAGAAGGCGGAAGAATTTCGGATCCTGCAGGTCTGCAGAAGATGCAGCCGAAGGAGGTCCTGGGCCTTCTGTTCGGGGAGGCCGGTGTATAAATCTCTTTTTCCGTTGTGACATTGCTGTGATATCCTCTCTGCTAAAGTGTGCGCGTAATCAAAAAACAGCCCGGACATCCGGTACATAAAAAACAACAAGAAAAGAGAGGACAAAAACAATGAACATCAAGCATATCGCAGCAGGAATCACAGCAGCAGTTATCATGGGAGCAATGAGCGTCACCGCTTTTGCGGCACAGAAGGAGTCGCCGCTGCAGATGGCAGCAA
>Ga0256405_10005678_pt1 | contig 21106 bp, 12 predicted proteins | sample RumenRJG_02DNA_FD_189096 | JGI IMG/M metagenome (GOLD analysis project Ga0256405, IMG submission 189096) | Bovine rumen microbial communities from Lethbridge, Alberta, Canada - RJG_02 | ecosystem: Host-associated > Mammals > Digestive system > Stomach > Rumen | place: Canada: Alberta... | reverse complement strand
CACGTAATTGCTTCCTTTGATCAGGATGCCGGCGCGGCTGGCACCGCCAAGCCCCGCAAAGAAGGTGAGGGGGATGGAGATGACCAGGGCACACGGACAGGAGATGACCAGGAAAGTCAGGGCACGGTAGATCCATTGGTCGAACCGGGCCGGCTGTCCCATGACCAGGGAAATCAGAGGCGGGACAAAGGCCAGAATCAGTGCGCTGATGCAGACCGCCGGCGTGTAAATCCGGGCAAACTTGGCAATGAAGTTTTCAGAGTGGGCTTTGCTTGAGGAAGCGTTTTCCACCAGATCCAGGATTTTGCTGGCGGTGGATTCGCCGAATTCACGGGTTGTCCGGATGCGGAGGAGACCGGAGAGGTTGATGGAGCCGGAGAGAACGGAATCTCCCTCATGGACATTCCGGGGAACACTTTCGCCCGTCAGGGCGGCGGTATCTACGGCGGAGCGGCCATCTGTAATGATTCCGTCAATAGGAATTTTTTCGCCGGGACGGACGGAGATGACCGTTCCGATTTCTACCTCGTCCGGATCGACGGAGACAAAGGCACCATCCCGCTCAATGAACGCCTCGTCGGGGCGGATGTCCATGAGGGCGGCAATGCTGCGCCGGCTGCGCCCCACGGCAATGCTCTGAAACAGTTCACCGGTCTGATAAAACAGCATGACGGCAACCGCTTCCACATAGTCACCGGTTTTGGTCAGTGCCAGGACAAAGGCACCGATGGTCGCAACGGCCATGAGAAAACTTTCATCCATTACCTGACCGCGGGTGATGCCCCTGAACGCTTTGAGCAGGACATCATAGCCCACAATCAGATAGGGGATCAGGTAAAGGAAGAAAGCCAGCGGCTGGCCGGGACGAAGAATCAGCAAAACGAGAAGCAGAGCGGCAGCCGTCAGAATACGGAGAAGGGTTTTCTTCTGTTTTTTATTCATATCAATGCCCTCTTTGCGGGAATCAGTAGAAGATCTCGCACTCACTTTCTACTTTTCTGCAGTTTTCAAGGACGACAGGCATGACCGCGGAGGGAGCTGCTCCCTCTTCAAACTCAACGATCATTTTCAGCGTCATGAAATTGACGGTGGCGTTTTTGACACCGGAGGTCCTGCGGGCGGCTTCCTCCATCTTATTGGCACAGTTGGCGCAGTCTACTTCAATTTTATAGGTCTTTTTCATGATGATCTTCCTTTCTTGTATACGCTTTGCCTTTTGCAATGAAAGGGAACAGGCACACGATGAGAAACGAATTGCGCCAGGCACGTCGATTAAACGATTAAGTGTTTGTTTAATTGATGGGTGAAATATACAGCTTTTGGATTCTTTTGTCAAGGGATTTGCAAAAAAAAGGCAGCTGTGAGATAATAAGAGGACCGCTGAGCCCTGCCGGAAATGTCGGCAGGATGGACGGAAGAGAGACATGGAGAGAGAGAATGGCCAGAAAAATACTGCCGCCTCATCATCATCATGATGAGAACCTGAACCGGCTGCTTGAACATATTCCGGACTGTGCGGAATTGGAAATTGTGGCAAATGTCTTTAAAGAAGTCAGTGACAGCAGCCGGATTCGGATTTTCTGGCTGCTGTGTCACTGCGAGGAATGTGTAACGAATCTTTCCGCGATCATGGAGATGACGGCCCCGGCGGTCTCTCATCATCTGGCGCGGCTGAAGGCAAGCGGCCTCATCACCTCCCGCCGTGAGGGGAAAGAGGTCTATTACCGTGCAGCAGAGACGCATATTGCCGATACGCTGCATCACATGATTGAAAGCATGGTCGAGATCACATGCCCTGAAAATGAAGCGACCGCCGGAGTGAACGAAAAGTAGCTTTTGCAGATCTCGGGAGAGGAAGCGGGAAAATGTCAGTGCATGAAAACGAGGAAAAGCAGCGTGAACGGATCGGGATGCGGGTTTCCCTGACGGCGATTCTGGCCAATGTCCTCCTGGTGCTGGTGAAGGGCGCCGTCGGAATCCTCAGCGGTTCAATTGCCATTCTGGGTGATGCGGTCAACAATCTGTCGGATGCTGCCTCCGGAATCATCACGCTCTGGGGATTTCACATGGCCTCCCGTCCGGCGGATGCGGAACATCCGTATGGACATGGGCGCATGGAATACCTATCCGGCCTTTGTGTTGCCCTGATGGTCATGGCCATCGGGATTAACCTGCTGGTCACCAGCGTGAGAAAGTGCATGCATCCGGCCCTGATTGAAGTCAGCGGATTCATGCAGCTGCTGATGGCCCTGTCCATCGCGGTCAAGGGCGGCTTGTATATGCTGTTTCACTGGACCGGAAAACGGATTCATTCCGGCGCCATGAACGCGGCCGCCCTCGATGCACGCAATGATATGCTCATGACCGGCGGCATTCTGGCGGCAGCGGCGATTGAAACCGCCTTCCATGTTCCGGCAGATGGCTGGGTCGGACTGTTCATGTCCTGCTATATTCTGTTCAGCGGCTTTCAGCTGGTGCAGGATCAGCTCAGCCCGCTGTTGGGGGCAATTCCCTCAAAGGAAACGGTGGAACGCATTCGGACCATGGTTCTTTCAAATCCCCAGGTTCTGGGGATGCATGATCTCATGATTCACAACTATGGGCCGGACCGGGAGTATGCCAGCGCGCATGTGGAACTGCCGGCCAGCCTGTCCGCACTCCGGATGCACGAGATTGCGGACGGCATTGAAAAGATGATTCAGGAGGAGACCGGCATTCAGATGGTCCTGCACTGTGATCCGGTGATCACGGATGAACGGATTCCAAAGATGAAAGCGTTTCTGAATGAGGTCTCCGGGACACTCGGCATTGAACTGAACATCCACGATCTCCGGATCATTCCCGGAGAGACCAAATCGCGTGTTCTGTTTGACTGTGTGGTGCCTTTTGGTTCGGCCGTCTCCATGGACTCGCTCAGGCAGACCATCGTGACGGAGTTTACACAGTATTTTCCGGAGTATGTCTGTGAGCCGAACATGGAGCACAGCGCCACCGGAATCTGATCATTCCCGCGGGTCGGGAAAAATGAAAGAAGTTCAGCCATGTCCGGCGAAGGGACAGAGGGCTGATTCTTCGTGTTGAGGAAAGGATTATGGCAGCAAAACGCGAAAAACTGGAAGACAGACTGAAAATGCGGCGGCTGACGACGGATGATACGGCACAGTACAACGCACTGCTTCGTTATGCGTTCCAGGTGACAGACAGTGAACTGGCGGCAATTGGCTGGGATCAGAAGGATATGGAAAAGTCCAAGAAGCCGGTTCTCAAGAAAACGGAGTCCTTTGGTTTCTTTGACGGTGATAAGCTTGCCTCACAGATCAGCATCTATCCCATGCAGGTCAACATTTACGGACGGATGTACAAAATGGGCGGGGTTACCGGTGTGGCGACCTACCCGGAGTATTCCCAGCACGGCCTGATGAGTCGGCTGATCAAGGAAGCCCTGCAGAATATGCGGGAGAATCATCAGAGCATTTCCATGCTCTATCCCTACTTTATTCCGTATTACCGGAAAAAAGGCTGGGAAATCGTGACGGATATCATGACGTATACCATCAAGGACACCCAACTGCCCAAGCGCCGCCGGACCGAGGGAATGGTGGAACGGGTGCCCATTGACAGTGAGGATATCCGGACCGTGCATGATCAGTTTACGGCGAAGCGGCACGGGGCCCTCAAGCGAAACGACCTTGAATGGGAGGAATACTGGCGCTGGGAGGCGGATGATGTCCTGGTTGCGGTGTATTACAACCTGAAAGAGGAACCGACAGGGTATCTGGTCTATTACATTTCCAATGATGTGTTCCGGATCAAGGAATTTGTGTACATCAATGAGGAGGCCTACCACGGCCTGTGGAACTACATTTCCGCCCATTTTTCCATGATCGACAAAGTGGTGGGGAACAACTACACCAATGAACCCATGGCGTTTCTCCTTGAGGACAGTGAGATCCAGGAGGAAATCAAGCCGTACATGATGGCCCGCATTGTTGATTTTGAGGCGTTCATCCGAAAATTCCCCTTTGATATCATCTCCATGTATGATGACCTGCACTTTATTATTGAGGACCCCGTCATGGAGTGCAATAACGGGGATTTTACCCTTCGCTGGGATGCAAAAGGGGAAACGATTGTCGAGCGCGGGGGGACCCGGGGGCGGACCGTCCGCTGCAATATTCAGACACTGACCACCATGTTTTTCGGCTACCGCCGGCCATCCTATCTGCGGCGGATTGAACGCCTTGAGGCAGATGATGAGGCGGTCCGTATCCTTGAGGATATATTGCCGATTGATCAGCCGTATTTTTCAGATTACTTCTGATCGCCTCCCTCCGGCAGGCCTGAACAGGAAAACCGTCCCTGCGGGCCTCCGGCGGCGCAGCGAGTAACCCGTACTGGAGAGGTTTTATGGGACGCGGAAAATATTCGAGGATTGAAAGAAGACGAAGGGGCTGCCTCTCAGGCTGCCTGACACGCATCCTGGTTCTGCTGGGGCTGGCCGCCCTGCTTTTTGTCGGGGCGTGCATGACCGGCATCATTACCAATGATGAGCGGACCGGTGAGCCGATTATTTCCTTTTCCAATGTACATGCACCGGACCTGAGCGATTTTCAGCTGGATGTTTCCACCCTTGGAACGTCGGCGCAAAAGCTGTTTTCCCAGCTGCCGGTGTTTCATTACAAATACGGCGTTAAATCGGAAGGACTGACGGTCAAACTTCTGCATGCCGGGGACGGGGAATGCATTTTGGTCGTAAGTGACGGATATGTCCTTGTGGCAGATGCCGGCAGCAGTTCCGGCAACTGGATTTCCGGTCAGATGCTGCTGGGCGGTGTGCGGCATATCAACGCCCTTGCCGCCCTCAGCTCAGATGATACGAACATCAGCGGGATGAAAACTCTGCTGACACGGTATAAGCCCCAGTATCTGCTTTATCAGGATTCCCAGGTAAAGGGAAAGGCCTATAATGCCCTGATGGAGGCAGCTGCCGCCCAAAACGGTCTCAGCCGTCTTGCTGCCCGGCGGGGCCTTGGCTTTCAGCTGGGCAGGTCCACCGTTTCCGTTCTGGGCCCCCTGACGACCTATCACTCAGACAGCATGGATGACGGCCTGACGCTGCGCATCGACTACGGCAAAACCCGGATTCTTCTCCTTGGCACCGTTCATGCCGGCGGTGCATCCGATCTGACCCGGCTGGGCAGAGAACTGACCGCAGATGTGCTGGTGGCAGGCAGCGGCGGGGCCGGCCTGACTGCCGCCCTCCTTGAGTCCGTCCGTCCCCGTTATGTGCTGGTGGCAGGTGTCCCGGATGAGGCGGCCATTTCACGGGCACGCACCTGGGGGGCCAACGTTATGACGGTCCGGGAGAAAGGCGTCCTCAGCATTCACACAGACGGCGAAAAGCTGACCCTGGAGTGAGACAGATCCTGAGTCATCCTCTGGTTGGACAGAGGGGCGCCCTGTGACAGAAAGATGAGCAACATAAAAGCGCTGGTGCGCAGAAAATGTGGATTTCCACAGTTTCTGTGCACCAGCGTTTTTGTATGACCTTTTCGGATCAGTGCCTGAAAAGAATTTCTGCCTGATATCAGCGGCCTGACAAAGGAAGAGAGGGGAAACCGAGTTTCCGGCGGCGATAGAGGTAATACAGAATAAAGGCAATGCCGGTAATGACCCAGGAAATGGGGTATGAAATGGTGATTCCTTCAATCTCATGCCAGTGGGGGATAACCAGAAACATCCAGAAAGAGCGGAATACACAGATGCCAAGGGCGGTCAGGAAAGTTGGAATCAGGGTGTCACCAATGCCTCTGAGTGCGCCGGAGAGCATCTCGATCGGGACGAAAAGAAAATACCACGGGGAAAGACTCCGGACCATCCGAAGGGCGTCTTCCATGACCTGGGGATCCTTCGTGAACAGGCGGAAAATGACAGGGGCAAATGTAATGAAAACAAAGCTGAACAGCCAGGCACTGACACAGGAAAGACCGGAACAGACCAGAATGCTCTTTTCCGCCCGTTCCAGACGCCTGGCGCCATAATTCTGTCCGACAAAGGTCATGACGGAGGCACCGAAGGCGTTGTTGATCATCCAGTACATGCCGTCTACCTTGCCCAGAGCGACCCAGGCGGCGACTGTGGCGGTGCCGAATCCGTTGATGGTGGTGGTGATGATCATGTTAGACAGGGAGTACATGACGGACTGGAGACCGGTGGGAAACCCGATCCGCAGGGTATGGCTGAGAATATCCGGATCAATCCGCATATGCCGGATGGACAGTCCGCGTTTTCCCACCACGTGACTGAGACAGCGCCAGATGAGGACGGCAGAAATGCCCTGTGCGATGGCGGTCGCGGCGGCAACGCCCATGACGCCCCAATGGAAGGCAGCAACAAAGAGCAGGTCCAGGACGACGTTGACGAGACAGGCGATGATCAGAAAGTGGAGCGGCCGCCTGGAATCCCCCAGCGCCCGCAGAACGCCTGAACCGACGTTGTAGATCATGGAGGGGATCATGGCGAGAAAGAAGATCCGCATATAGAGGATGGAATCCTGCATGGTCTCTGCCGGGGTGTTCATCAGGGACAGCAGCCAGGGGGAGAGGGCGATGCCAAGGACGGTCATGAGTGCACCGGCAGCCAGGGAAAGAACTACAGCGGTCTGAACCGCTTTATAGAGACCGCTCTCATTTCGTGCGCCGAAGAACTGCGAAACGATGACCGTTGCACCGGAGGAAAGGCCGACGAAAAAGCCGATGAGCAGATTGATGATCTGTGAGGCGGAACCGCCGACGGCGGCCAGCGCGGTGGTTCCGGCATACTGTCCGATAACGACCGTATCGACGGTATTGTAGAGCTGCTGGAACAGGGTGCCCAGCATAATGGGAAAGAAAAACCAGAGGAGCTGCTTCCAGATGGTTCCTTCGGTGAGATTGTTTCGGTTGTTTATTTCCATTGGTATATGATCCTCTTTTCCTGGCCTCCCGAGTGTGCTTTGCCAGAGTATCTTTGTCCCGTTCCGGATCGGACAGACCGATGCGCGGCCATTTCATGTCTCACATGGGTTATTCTCCTGAGCCGTTTTCCTGACCGGGATTAACACAGGACCGATCCTGCAAACGGAGATGCAGCGTGCATTGTACAGCAAAGCTCCTGTGAAGACAAGAGCGATTTTACCACGTCATCCGATCGTTTTTATATTGAAACGTTACTGTTCACACCCTTACCGCCCCTGAATGGCGAGATACCTCGAAGAAAATGAACAATTTTAGGCCACGACGCCTATCCCATGACACATAGATAGTGCCACGGGTAGAGTAGGCAATCAAACTGTATTTCCCCAGGGTCCCTTCCTTGGACGGTTTTCTCTGATGCATGCCCTGGAAGCTCTTTCCTCAGAGAGAGCAGACCCTCTCTGAAGAAGAATTCTAGGCTTCACATGTTTTGCGCCCATGACCGGCATTCCTGAGCAGTTCCCTCAGTTTCTTTGCCTTTCTGCCAAATACTTCATGGAGCTTTTTGAAGCGTGATCTGTGTTGACGTTGTTCTGTTTCCAAAACAGATGCTGTATCTGCATAATACCCAACATATTTCTCACTCCTCATTCCTCCGTTCGGCTTAGCATGGGTTTTTACCGTACGTGCGCATTTCTCTGCGTCATTATTATGTGGCGGAATTGAATAGTCCTGCAGGAAGAGCAGGTAATCTTCCTTATTCGTAATAAAACGAAACAGCAGGTTAATGTCTTTTACCAACAAAGAGACAGATTCAGAAGGCATACCAGGACAAAGATCCTCATCCTTTTTAAGTCCCGCTCTGTTATGCTGTGACAGGGAATCCAGATCCAGAGAATAACGTTCACTATAAGGAGCAAGCCTGCTTTCTGCAAGAATCAGATGCTTTTCAAAGAGTTCCGGACAGAACTGACGATATTCCTGCACGCCTTCGCGCACATATTCATCGTATTCCTTATATATCTTCTCTCGTTCTTCCTTCGCCATGCAAGTCTTTCCTTGTGCCATCTCAACATTACGACAATGCTGAATACGCTGGAGCAATTCCTTCATATGCGTAGGCGATTTGAGCTCAGGAGTGTCTTGCTCTGCTCGATGTGAGTATCTCGATTCGTGGATAATACATCCCTGACGTTGTCTCCCCAGTTTGGTAAACGTAGCCTCAGCGTCGCTGACCACTGTTCCCTGATAGTGCTCTACAGGCGTATCTTTTATTGCTTCGTCACCTTTACAGCCGGTGTATCTATAAAGAACATCTGTTTTATTGCACATAACAAGGACCTGTCTTTGATGCCCGTTCACACGCATACATGTTCCATCTACATTCATTACACTGCCTGTAAACAAAGATCTGGCAATATTGGCCCGTTCTTCCTCGGATAGTTCTGAAAAATGCTTCTCAAGGTTTGCCAGTTTTCCAACGGAGATATTCAGCAAGCCATCTGTTGCATCAAACATCAATTCATGAACTTTGTTGTATGGGACATTGCATACAGAATGCAGATATGAAGTCACTGCATCAACAGAAGAATCATAGTTAACTTCCAAATGACCAATATCATCAGGAAGTGGTGATTTAACAATCGCTCTTGTGTCATGATGCCGATATACCTTTCCTTCATACTGGGTAACAATAACCATTAGCTTGAGGGACACTACCTGCTTTTTGAAAGAATCGATCTCGTAGTAATCTTCAGGATGATCCAGCACTTCCTGTGGAACAGGTAGCACAACCACGTTTGTTGGGGTCTCAAACCACTTTCGGAGATGGGCCTCATGTCCTTTTTGTGCACCAGGTTTCAATCCAGAAGGTGTCCTGTTATTTATGACCGGATGATTTGGATCCTGCGAGGGCGAAGTCGAACTGTTTCTGCTGGTAGTTCTTGTCTTATTGACTACAGGGGTTTTTGTCTCAATATCTTTGGGCTTTGGAACACCATCTTTCAGGAGCTGCGTTAAAGATGCAATGACTCCATCCTTCTCTTCCATTTCCTTCCGATGTTGCTCTCGAAGTTCAGCAAGGGTCTTCTCGTATTGTTCCCTCTGTTCTTTCAATTCCTTCTCGCGCTGTTTGTCCAGATCTCTCTGTTGCTTCTCCAATCTCCACGTAGCAGTAGACAGAGACTTCTCCAGTTCGCCGATCTGTTTCTTCAGTTCTCTGATTTTCGCGGCAGCGTCCTGCTTATCCTTCTTTCTGTCTTCTTCAAGCCAAACCAGTTGATCCTTATAGCCTTCGATTTGATCCCTCAGCTTTTCCACAATTCGTTGGCTCTCCTCGAGCTTTCGTTTCAATCCGTCTCTTTCATTAAGAGCATACAGCTTAGATCGCTTCTCCAGATCCAACTTTTTATTGAGTCTTTCCGTCTGAAGTCCACTCTCGAGCAATTCGACCTTCTTCCTCAGTTCAGATACTTCCCGCTTGTACTCACATGGTGCATAGCACGCCATTCTCTTTCACCTCCTCTCTTCATTAATATAGCCCGCCACACTATACCTGCACTGTATGTTTCTCTACTCTACTATCACCTCTTCAATCCATCTGTCTTCATTGTACCTGATCCAGGAGTCTTTTTATTCCGTTGATCAGTATCTGCTTCTCTTTTTGAAGAGAAGCAACACTTGACTTCAGACCTTGAATTTCTTGCCTGAGTGCATCTATTTGGCTCTGAGACTCCACATCAGGTTCGTTCATCTTTGGAGAAAGATCGCGCTTCTTTGGCAGCCTTCCCTTTCTTCCACTGGTAGGGACTATCTCATTATTCTCGTCAAGTCTTCCTACAAGCTTGCGAGTTCGCTGTGTCTTACCATCTTCATCTTTATAACTGACAATATCGTAAACGTATGTAATTCCAGTTCGATGATCTCTGCAATAGTTGTACGACATACAATCCCTCTCTTTCTGAAATCATACATGTATTTTACTGCATTTAAACCGTATTAGCAAGCTGTAATAATTACCAAAAATACATTAATATTACAGTTTATTTGTTCCAAATCCAACAGACTAAAAAACCGCGACAATCTAATTATCGCGGTTCGAAAGACAAAAAAATTTATTTTGGAGCATCTGCACCCGTTTCTCTACAACTCAAGAACGCCCATGGTTATTGACTTCGGTAAGGGTGTGAACAGTAACCACGAAACCGGCCTACCAATTCTCCCTTTCCTTTCCGCCGGCAGTTCTCTCTCGTTATAAACCGTAGCCCGGTCTTTCGGCACCGCAGCTTTTTCGATTTCATACTTTGACAAATCGACGCTGCGCGTCGAGCCCGCTCTTTTTCACGATATTCATCTTCAAGTTCTTCTGCCGTGCTTTCAGGGGCTGTTATCCCAGATGCAGCACCTTAATCAGGAAAATCCAGGCCAGTCCGTAATAGCTGACCACCGCCACCAGATCATTCACCGTGGTAATCAGCGGTCCGGAGGCCACAGCGGGATCCACATGAATGCTGTTGAAGAACATGGGAATGGAAGTTCCGCCAATGCCCGAAATAAACATCGCCAGCATCATTGCCAGACCGATACAGCCGGAAACCTGGAAGGACGCAGGCAATGGCATGTGTTTCGCAAAATGAATATACACGCCGCAGAAGAGAAATGCCATCACGCCAATCACCAGCCCGTTGCCAAGGCCTACCATGCCCTCTTTGACAATCAGTTTCAACCGCTGTGCAGGCGTCAGTTCCTCTTCCGCCAGAATTCGGATGGTAACGCCCAGTGACTGCGTTCCGCAGTTTCCGGCCATCGCCAGCACCAGAGACTGGAATGCCACAAGGATGGTCAGGGAAGACATGACCGGTTCAAATATACTGATCACGGAACTGACCACAAGGCCGAGGACCATCAGGATAAGCAGCCAGGAAAGACGTTTCTTCATGCTCTGAGCCAGTGGTTCGTTCAGATCCTCCTCCTCAGTCAGACCAGCCAGACGGACATAATCCTCCCCCATTTCCTCATCCACGACCTCAACCAGGTCTGTCGAGGTAATGACGCCCAGCAAAATCCGATCCCGGCTGAGAACCGGAATAGAGTCCTCGCTGTAGTCCTTCAGTTCCTCTATGCACTCTGTCACTGTCTCGTTGTCATAGACGAAAGGGTAAGAAGTAACAATCAGATCATCAAGATTGGTCGTCTCCCGGGCAATGATCAGGTCCTGCAGCGAGATCGCCCCGTAGAAAGTCTTATCCCGGTTCAACACATAAATCGTCTGCAGATTGTCATTGTCGGCCGCCTGACGTACCAGGGCCCGCATGGCCTGCTTGACCGTGAATCCTCTGGTGATGGAGATATAATTCGTCGTCATTCTGCTTCCGATTTCATCTTCACCATACGACTTGATGAGATCGATATCACGGCGGCTGTCCTCATCTATCCGCTCCAGAATGGCTTCCTGCTGTTCCTTGTCCAGATCCTCAAGAACATCGACCGCATCATCCGCGTCCATGTTCTCAACAATATCGGCTGCCCGTTCAATATCCAGTTCACGAATATATTCCGCCGGATCTTCCAGATACGCAAAAACCTCGGAAACTGTATCCTCCCCGATGAGTCTGTACAGACGCATCCGCTGTTCCCGGCTCAGCTGAGGAAGTACCTCGGCAATATCATTCGCATGGTAATCCTGCAGCCGCTCTTTTTTCTCCAGAATATCAATATCGCTTTTCAGCATATTGATCAGTTCTTCGGAATAATCGGGGTGTTCAACTCTTTCTGTTTCGAGTTCAAGACGCTCCTTTGCGTCATCCATCGGCTATCCCCCGCTTTCTCTTTATTCTTTCAGGTACCTGGGCCGGTATCGACCCATTGACAAACGTTTGATTTGTTTGCGCCGTTCGTCAAAAGGTCACAGACCTCATCCGGCATCACTGTTTTCCTGCAGCCTCTTTCCTGCCTGAACGGCTGCGTTTCCCGCTTTCTGCTTTTCCATGATGAGCCAGATAACCCAGGCTTACCGCCGGATACATAGCGGGCATTTCTGCCACAGACCGGTCACTTGCATTTTAGCAAAAAACGGTATTCACCTCAAGCAGGAATTCCTTCAGATTCGGTCAGGTCAGCGGCCTGTTTTTTGCCTCCGGACCTCACCTTTGGCCAATTCCCGGCCTTTCATTGTCCTCCACGGAATTTGACACTTCGTCACCGCGAGACCGGACTGCCTGTCCGGCCACCGTCCCCCTCCTTTATGAGCCGTAACTCGGTCTTTCGGCACCGCAGCATTTCTGGTGCTCATATTTGACAAATCGACGCTGCGCGTCGAGCACGCTCCTTCGGAGGCTCAGCATTGGTCGTTTGCCGAATCTGCTTCACAATGTCCCCGATTTGATTAACTGTCCCGGTTCAGCAGGGCCTCTCCTATTCCCCCAGAACAATCTCATGATAATCCTCCCGACTGTCTTCCATTGCACTCAGGAGCCAGGGCTTGACTGCTGTTTTTACCTCAGCATCCTGCCACATCCGGTATCCCTCCCGTGTCATCAGCACATTCCGCACTTTCTCCAGCCGTCCGTTTAACGTTGCGTCAAAAAAAGCCTCAAAGAACATCACCGCTTCCGGATTCCCTTCATAATCCGTTCCGGCCAGTGAGCCCTCTGCCATCCGGCGTGCCAGATCGGCAGACTGCTTTCGCATTGTTCTGAGACCATCACTCCCTTCCGGATAGATCAGCTCCGTACCGGATCGGAATTCCGCTCCCCGCCGTTCGATTGTCCGCACGAAGGGCGGGTATGACCAGGGAACCCCTACCATGATTTGCCTGAGATTCCCCGCCACGAAGGTTCCGTTGGAGTGCCGATGCCCGCAGAAATAGGCCAGAACACTTCCCTCGCTCAGAACCTGCAGCAGTTCGGCACTGCCGGCCGTATCATTGGCACCATCTGCTGAAAGCGGGTAATGTCCGAAAGCAATCACCGGTGTTCCCTCAGGAAGGTTTTCAAGCACACCCGCTGTCCATTCAGCCAGATGGGAGGTAATTCCCCCATGCTGCACCATTTGCCTCACCGGATCCCACGCATTTGTATCCAGCATCAGCAGGCAAATCCCTTCCCCCGTCATGACCGCATAGCTGAGTGAATCCGGATCCCTTGCAAAAGCCTGATCATACCCAAAAGACGCATAGATTTTCTGAAACTGTTCAGGCGGTGTTTCCGCTGTCAGATCGTGGTTGCCCGGCAGAACAAGAATCTCCGCGTCCATTTTGGCCAGACCATCCACCACCATCTGATGTTCCCGGAGATGTCCGCTGTTGGCCAGATCGCCCAGGAGAATCAGAACATCGCAGGGCTGTTCAAGCAGCATCTGAAAGGCATCCTGCTGTTCCCTGCCCGCCTGGGAAAGGTGCAGATCTGTGCTGATTCGAATCCGCTCGGCACTGCCTGCTGATGAAAGAAAAAGGACAAACAGAGCCGCCTGGAAAACCCTTCTCAGAATTCGCATTTACCTGCTCCTCCTCAAGTCCATTTGTATGTTCAATTTCAGTCAAAAGCCCGGGTAGCTTTTTTCTAACCCGGGCTTTACAAACTGTCACTGTGCAACAGGGACAATTCTGTTTTCGTTCAAAGCCGGCTTTCATGAAAAGTATAGACTGTTCAGTCTGTATGATCAAGAAGCTGTTCCGGTCTTTTTAGGGGTTTTTTCATTACACAACACAGGCAGCCATGCTGATCGTCTATTCCTGCTGCTTATCTACGCAGATGCCCCGCAGTGAAATGTTTGACTATCATCTGGAAATCGATTACACTTGCCAAAGGAAACAGAATGAGGACGACAGGAAATGTGCCAGATTATAGAAATAAGAATTTATGAAGAGAAGATCCAGCTTGCAAAAAAGCATTGGAAACAGGTAAGTATTTGGAAAGTGAAGTAGCAACACTGTTTGAATTACCAATTGCATTTACAGAAGAGTTGGCTCGCAACAAACACCCATCACATACCTGAATAAATAAGACAGAGGTTGATTTCAAATTGTGAAAACCACAATAACAGAGAATAGCTGTTTAAGCGTATTGTTCCTGCTGACCGTATCTGTCCACAGCCAGCCTGGGGAGTACACAGTGAGCTTGATTTCCCGGGTAGATTTGTAGCTACATCCTCGATTAGGCCCTTTTACTATAATGGTTTTTAAATGTTTAGGTCAAAATCCTGTTCATCTCTATTTTTTCAAAGTATTTTTACTTCTATTTCCCCGAGAATTTTTATCTTTTGATCCCAGATGTCTACCTTTTTCCGTTTTACCACAATTTGTTCGTATGTTTGACTAACGCCATACCATCTGTCTATGTAGAATAAGGAATACTGCCTTTCTATAATTATCTTTCTGATATTATTCGGTTTAGCTACGTTTCTATTAACGCTTTCGTTGCTATAACTCGCAATATCCGGATGAATTATAGCGATATTCTTACTAAAAATAGACAGGTATTTCGAGATTTTTTAGCATTTATGGCTATGATTTTTTGAATTACCTTCTGTAGCTACAAATCCACCCGGGAAATCAAGGTGAGTTTATGGGAAATCAAAAATCGACCAGTTCCTGTATTCTGGTTTGCAAGAAAACGCGCAGAACCTTGTATTTCGCAGGCCTCTTGTTATTTATTCAGGGGGGTGGCCCTTTATCTATCCGTTTCCTAAAGAATCCCCCGTGATCGCTTCCATGCCAGTTATTTATGATTCACCCACCATAGCACTTTTCAGGATCGAGATTCCATTATTTTAACCTCAGTTTTCGATTAAAACACTTAAAAATGGCCATTTCGAGTCATTTACGAATCAAAAATGGACTTATGGGGGTGAATCATCGATTGTGCATTCTTGTCGATATAAAGGCACTTGCTATCCCCCATTTTCAGCTATAATCTGAGAACATATCATTGGCTGTTGCGTTTACAAAGCAGAATCATTCCGCTTCTTCTGCTTTGACTTTTGTGTTTTTTCCAGTCTCTCGCTGTTTACGGTCCGTTTCCTGTCTGGCAAGCATCAACTGAAGTTGAAATGGCACTCGATATTCTGACCAGGCAGGAGACTTCTGCAAATGAGCATGAATGTCTTTTATGGCTGAAACTGCCTTTTCAAACGGAATGCGATCAGAAGAAAGCAGAACATATTGATTCTGCATGGTTTCATACGCTTTTTGTACTGCCTGATTTGTCTCAATATCGGCAAAAAAAGTAAACTGTTGAGGCTTCACACCGGGAATACCGTCCAAACGTCCTGATTCCTCTTCCATCCTGATATTTATCAGATGGGTCATTTGCTCTGCATTGTCATAGAACTGTCGAATTCTGGAAAGGCGGGACATAACGGAAAGATCATAGAAATGCTTTGCCGCTTCAAAAGCCCGGTGCGCTTCATTGGATTTTCGTGTATATGCTTCGGCGGCAAATAACTTGTCGATAAAGGCCCGCTCAAGGGAAATGGTCTTGATCTGGAACGGTGATACCTGATACTGGCTTTCCAGAATATGTCTTTCCTTCAGGGAAGCCAGTTCATAGATCATGGGTGCAATTTCCATGTTCTCCACCGGTTCGCTGATGGTAAAGGAGGTTGCTTCAATTTTCAGTTTTCCGAAGCGTTGCAGCGCATCGTCCGCATCGTACGCCGCAACCGGCTCATAATCATATACAGAAATGATTTCTGAACGATTTGTCCTTCCGACAGTCTTATCACGCACTAATCCGCAATACTTTTTTGTTGCCTGTTCCAGCCACTTATCGCTTTGTGTTCTGCTGGCAGCCTCTCGCACATCCACGGAAAGATCAATATCTTCTGAAAAACGATTCGTTGTTTTCAGTGCTTTGTATAACGCTGTTCCTCCTTTGAAATAAGCAGGCAATCCGTCGGCCTGTTTATCCGCTAATTCCTTCAAGATCAGCGTCACATAATAGTCCTTTTCCAGCACATCTTCCCGGTATCCTGTCCTCACATGGACAGTATCAAGCAAAACCCGGAAAGCAGCGCGATCAAGATGAAGGTTCATGGTTTTTGTCTCCTTCTCAATATGGGTTTCTCGTCGGAGCAGTTTTTTTCTGGTCCAAATTAGCCTAACTGTCGCTGCACGACAGGGCCACGCCTTTCGCAGCAGTATGCGCAAGCTGCATAATCGTTTTTTGCGGATAATACTGATCCGCCAAAGACAGTAATAACCCATATTGTAGGTGAAGACGCTGAATGTGATCTGAAAGCGTTTGATACGGCTCCTCCACATCTATGGGCGCACCATCCATTTGCTCCAGCGCATCCAGCATTCGCAGATATTCCTTGTTTTCTGCTGTGATCTTTGTTTTAGGCGGACAGATAGAAACATTCAGCTTTTCATCTCGGCGCACACATTCCCTTGCTGCATTGGTAGCAATCAGGCGTTCATTGGGGATCTGTGTTGTCAATCCCAGTCTGTACAGCAAGCCGGCGCCGGTATCGTATCCCTGATTCGGATTCAGATACTTATGCGCAATCAGTTTTTCCTTGTCGATGCCCATCTCGCCAAAGGGAGTCACGATAGTCTTGTAATAGATTCCTTTTCGATAAAATCGCAAGGCAGGAATTGTCCTGCGGTCCATGATCCGTTTGACCGCTACGCTTGTTGCTGCTGCCGCCTTTACGGGCAGAAGCTGAAAATGCCCTCCCAGTTTGTTGCTGATTTCCGTTGTAAAAATAGGAGCTGCCGTTGGTTGCTGTTCGATATATTTTTCAACATATTCTACATAGGTCATTTCATCACCATCTTTGTGATATAGTTTATTCTGAAATCATAAAGATTATCCGGTCAAATTATATCTCATTTAGATCAGGAGCGTCAAGTGAAAAGAAACGGGAGTGGTTTCCACTGCCTGCTGATGAAAGAAAAAGGACAAACAGAGCCGCCTCAAAAACCCTTCTCAGAATCCGCATTTCGCCTGCTCCTCCTCAAGTCCATTTGTATATCTCCGCTTTGGTCAAATGCCCGGGCAACTTTGTTCTAACCGGGGCTTTACAAACTATCGCTGCACGACAGGACCAATTTAAATCGGTTTCCGTTCAGAGTCGTATTTCATGGGAAGTATATCCCGTTCCGGCTGCATGATCAAGAAGCAGTTCAGTACTTTTCAGCTTTTTTCCATCGCTCAGCACAGTTTGCGCTCTTTTCTGTACACCGGCAGAAATCCATGAGCCTCTTGTCTGAGGAATGTAAAACCATACCAAAAAACGTCTGTACTTTGTACAGACGTTTTCTGTGTTCCGGTTTTATATCATTACCCGGGCCTGATTTCAGCTTTCATCGTGAAGGCTGTGAACCGTCCTCCTGAACGCTGACAGTTACCGCAGCACATTTGCAAAGGTCCGGATTGAATTCTTTGCCGCTTTGCAGCCATTTTGCAGGAACCTCTGCAATTCCACGTGGACAGTGCTTTATCTGTGGTTCTTTCGCTTGTTCCGGACCCAGAAAAGGCACAGAATTCCACAGGATCCCAGTGCCAGACCCAACCACAGCAGAACGTTCGAGCGATCTCCCGTAGGCGGAATCTGATGGTTCGTGATCGTTCCGCCGTTATAGCACCTGTCCGTGATTCCCTCATACCTGCCAACGTTCTGATACGATGCATAATATCCCGCGGGCACCTCTTCCACCACGTAGTACGCCGGTTTCTCGATAAACCATTTCCGGTACTGCCAGAGGTGACTGTCCACCTTCTGGGGTGCCGGGAAGGTCACGTTTGCCGGTGTCCCATCCAGGTTGAATACCTTAAAGGCCGGTTCCGGTCCCGGTTCGCCATTCCACCGTTTCGTGAAGGTAAACGGATTGACAAAGGGACTGATCCACTGTGCCACAAACAGATGATCCCCCACCACCGTATAGCGGTCGCCCGGATTGTATCTGGATCCTTTCCAGTAATCAAAGGTATACGGATCCCACACGACCGCATCATGAATCCGGATCAGCGTGCCAAGGGGATATTTCCTGCTGAGCGGTTTTGGTTCTCCTTCAATCATTCCTCCGTTGGGATCATACGTGATCGTGTACAGCCGTTGTTTTGATGAGTTGATAAACCTGATCTTGTCCGGGGCGTTCGTATCATCAATATCAACAAACCAGTGCGCTTCAATGATGCCGGCATCATTTTTCACGATCAGGACCATCACCAGTGCCACTCTGCTGTCATAATGGTAGTTCTTGTTGTTCCCCGGAATTTCCTGCAGGCTGTACATGTACAGGCCATCTGCATGCTTTTCGCTGTAAGGAAGCAGGAAATTCGCCATTCCCTTGTTGGTGATTTCAACGGTATCCGAAACCGGCATCGGAACTTCAGCCGGATTCTCTTTGCTTCCTCCCAGGAAGGTCATTTTGATCTTAAAGACCTCTTTTTCACCGGAGGGAGGAATTCCGCCGACAACCATTTTTTCCACCGGAATTGTCAGAATTCCATTCTGTTCCTTCGCATTTTCCAGATAGAAGTGCTCATCAAGGTCTTCATATTCTGAATAGCTGCTTTCCGTATATCCCTCAGGTGTATCTTCCTCTATCCGGTACGCAATCTCGCTTCCGCTCCCGTCCATCACAGGCAGATCATCAAAGACTTTCCTCCAGTGATTGGCCGGTGTCAGATACACGCTTTCCCGTATCTGGTCACCTGCATACAGATACACTGCCAGCGACTGCGGATGCTCAATGCCCACCGGGCTCCAGCTCTTATCCACCGTTACCTTTTTCCTTGCAACAAACGCATTGTACACATCACAGGTCCACGTCCGTGTTGCCTCATCAAAGGTCGGTGTCGGATAGGTCGTGGTATAGTTTTTGCATTCCCCCTCCAGTACAAAGTATTTGAGCTCTGCGCCATTCTCATCATATTGAGGAAGATTCGGAACGTGCCATCTTGCCTGATCCGAGGGAATGGTCATGGTCCTGACCTGTTCATACCGGCTGTTCATGACAACGATCTGAATCGTCTCCGGACGGATTCCAAACGCATCCTCGTCATCCACCCAGAACTTCTCGCCCTGAACCGTCACGGTTTCCTCCACCGGAATCCACGTGTTCTCCAGGTAGAACGTGAGCGTATTCCCGTCCTGGCTGAAACGCACACGCATCCGATAACCGGGAACCTCATCCTCCTCAATGGAATAGTTATAACGCTTTCCCTGATTATCCATTGCCGGGAACTGTTCCTCTTCCTGCGGCGTACTTTCGCGCCACCATCGGTTTTCACTGCCGGGAACCACATTCGTTTCTGTCAGGTCAAAGGGAATCTTTGTCAACGTCCCATCCGGCGCCTTCCGGATGATTCTGACACCCAGATTCCTCGGGCGCTGCGCCGTCTGATCGCCTTTCCATTCCTTTTCCACCACAATTTTCAGGTTTTCCCTGAGATGATTCGTCACGGTAAAGGTATAGACCGGTGTTCCATCCGTGCGGATTGACAGGGATGGACCCGAATACGACGGAATATATTTTTTATCATCTACCCCTGAATACTTCGTCTCTGTAATCCTTACCTGGTCAATGTTCATGTTGTCCGGCATCGGGGTTGCCTGAACATAGTTATTCTGCTTATTCAGATTAAAAGTCAGCGTTGACCCCTGACCATATTCCATTTTAACCTCTGCTGCCGCGTCCTCCCCGGGGGCAGTTCCTTCCCAGACTTTTCTGATCTGTACCTCCGGCGTTTTTTCAGGATTCAGCCAGATGTTGTAAAGATCCAGTCCGTTTTTCACCCGCCGGTAATGCTGGTACTGGTCATATCCCTCCGGGAATTCTTCCTCAATCCGGTAAGCGCTGTCCGGACCGGCATCTTTCGTGACAATGGCCCAGGGCCACATGGGGCTGTTCTCCGTTCCGAAGTTGAAACTGCTCTTCTTCAGTTCAACCGGTGAACCCTGAATTTCCACGGCACCCTTGAAAACATGAATCTTAATCCATTCCGGCCGATTCTCCGCCTTGTCATTGATCCAGTATTTCACGCCCACAATCGTTCGGTTCTTCGGCGTCGGTGTCGGTGTTCTATCCGGACTGGCCGTAGGCGTATTGGTGGGTGTGGGCGGGCTAAAGGTCGGAACCGGGGACAGTGTCGGCGGAGGAAGCGTCGGCGGAAACGGCTGGCCCGACGGCGTGGGCGTCGGTGTTGGCGACGGCGTCGGTGTCGGCGTAGGATCCGGGTCAATATTCCCCTTTATGTTAAATACGTTTGAGGTCAGTTCCCAGTCTCTATCAAGAATCGGGATGCAGTAGGCTTTTCCCGGGATGCTGACATACCCGCCTGGCAAACTGATGGAAATCGGGAAATCAAGCCCCGTGATCGCCTTGACCAGCGACTTGAGAATTCCGCTGGAAAGCTCGGCTCCCTCATACTCCATAGGCAGACCGAAGAGTGAATACTTCTTGATCTTGAAATCCACATGCCATGCTTTCAGGAAACTACTGTCATCTTTCGCCTTGGCAATGGCCAGGGACAGGGAGGGAATGCCTGCATCCAGTCCCTCCGGAATCCGGATGCCGACGATATCCAGGAGGGTCATTCCATGGGTCAGCGGATTGATCACCGGGATATACGTTCCCGCCAGGTTTTTCAGTTCCGGCGGAACCAGTTCCCGATACTCCTCCCGAACACGTCCCATAAGGGTCAGATAGACACTGTCCGGTTTCTCACCGTCCTTAAAATTGATCCAGCGCTTATAGATGTTCGTTTCAAGAATCGCCGTATTGGTAATCCTGGTCAGGCCTTCTGACGTCTCGTATTTTACATCATACTTTGTCTGATGCTCCTCCTCCCTTTCCCCCCGGATCGTCTGATACGCCGGAACCGTATAGACGACCATGGGGGATTCATACACAAAGTTTTCCGGAATGATCCATCCGGCAAGCCCATTCAGGATAAACTGCCAGACCTCATCAATCTCTATGATTCCCATATCCTTCAGGTATTGGACGGTGATCTGGTCCGTATCCTCTTTTGCATGAACAATGCGGGTATCCAGAAGCGTCGCGGGGACCGGATTGTCCTCACCCTCCCTCAGTTCTCTCACCCGATACTGAATCTCATGCAGCTTCCCTTCCGCATCCACATCATAGACCGGCATTCCTTCAAATTTTCCCTGCCAGTTGTTGGAGGCATCCAGCTTGAGGA
>Ga0256405_10005677_pt1 | contig 21114 bp, 19 predicted proteins | sample RumenRJG_02DNA_FD_189096 | JGI IMG/M metagenome (GOLD analysis project Ga0256405, IMG submission 189096) | Bovine rumen microbial communities from Lethbridge, Alberta, Canada - RJG_02 | ecosystem: Host-associated > Mammals > Digestive system > Stomach > Rumen | place: Canada: Alberta... | reverse complement strand
TATCGAGTACTACAATACAAAACGCATCAAAGTCAAATTAAAAGGCCTCACTCCTTGTGAAGCAAGAAGTAAAGCCTTATCATTGAGTTAGCTTAAATCAATTGTCCAAAAAATGGGGTTCATGACATGAAAACATGCGGCTTTTTCTTATAATAAAGGTGAACTCTACGATTCATAGGGTGACATCCGATGATGGTCATCCTATTCTGAAGGCGGGAGGTGTTCTCATGAATACGGAAAAAACTGGAAAACTGATCGGCGCATTGCGCAAAGAAAAAGGAATGACCCAGCAGCAGCTGGCGGAACGATTGAATGTATCGGATAAAGCGATCTCAAGATGGGAGACCGGAAGGGGCTTCCCGGAGATCAGTATCCTGGAAGATCTGGGAAAAGTCCTGGATGTTTCGGTCGCGGAACTGCTGAAGGGAGAAAAGATCGAAGACGGAGCTGTCTCAAAGGAAGTGAATGAGATCACAGAAGACAGCCTGCATATCTTCCGGAAACTGGCGGAACAGAAGAAGATCCGCTATCTTCTCACGGGTTTCCTGTTCGCTGCAGCTCTTCTGATCGCTCTGATCGTGCATCTGCACAGTCCGATCCTGTACCCGCAGGTCTCAAAAGTCCTGAGTGTCGACAAGGTAGGGGAAGACAAACTGGCAGCCGTTCTGGCGGATGATGTGGCTGAATATGATATCTTCCATTTCAATGAAGGGGAAGAAGGATCGCCGAATGTCTGTACGATCAGCTGTTACCACACCTTATGGAACGACTGGTTCGGATCAAGAGAAGAGAAGATCGTGATCCTGGGAGATCAGAAGGATATCGATATGGTCTACTACGACCCGTGGACGGAAGCGCCGAACACACTGCTCTACAATTCTACGGGATCGGAACCTTATGAACATTTCATCACACTGCCGAGACTCTTATACAACTTCTGGCTCCTGGTCGGGATCGTGTGCAGCCTTGTAGGCATCGTCCTGTACCTGATATTCAGAAAGAAGTGGTATTCCGATATCATCCTGAAGATCACGCTGCTTCCGCTGTCCTTTACGCTGTCGATCGTGATCATCCTGTTTGGCAAATTCGATGAAGTCTATAATGCGATGTATTACTTCAGTGGGATCGTGATGCTCGGACTGTGTCTCTATCTCCTGTTCCTTCTTGTTTATGACATGAAAAAGAAGCAAAAAACAAACGAAAAAAGAATAGTATGATAAGATAGTTTCATGCTGAAACGATTCCTGTCCTATTACCGTCCTTATCTGAAGACGTTCGCTCTCGATATGACCTGTGCCTTAGGCAATTCCGCCGTAGGCATCCTTTATCCGATCATCACCAGGCTGATGCTCAACGACCTGATCCCGAACCGGAAGTTCGATCAGATCCTGATCTTCGGCGGCATCCTGTTTGGAGCCTACGTGCTCAAGATGATCATGAAATACTGTGTCGACTACTACGGTCATATGGTCGGCACGAATATGCAGGCAGACATGCGCCGGCAGCTTTTCGACAAGCTGGAGCAGCTGCCTTTTTCTTATTTTGACAACAATGAGACCGGCAAGATCATGTCCAGGATCACATCCGACCTTCAGGAGATCTCCGAACTGGCCCACCACGGACCGGAGATGCTGGTGATGACATCCTTCTCGCTGATCTTCTCTCTGTTCTATCTTTCCAGGATCAACCTGACATTGGCACTCATCATCTTCTCCTGTTCGCCATTGCTGTTTCTGATCACACTGATCGTCCGCAAGAAGCACATGGAGTCTTCCCGCAAGGCGAGACGTTCGATCGCTCAGATCAACGGAGATGTGAACTCCTCGATCTCAGGCATCCGTATCACCAAGGCTTTCAACAACGAAGACAAGGAAATGGCCAAGTTTGAGAACGGAAACAAGGCCTTTGTGGAAGCGAAGCGCGGCCAGTACTTTACGATGGCCATCCAGCACGCATCCACGATCTTCGTGACCGATATCTTCAACGTCATCTGTCTGATCTCCGGCGGTATCTTCCTGTACCGCGGTCTCATCAATTTCGGTGACTATTCCTCCTTCATCGTATCCATCAGTTTCTTCACCAGCCCGATCGTTCAGCTGGTCCAGTGGATGGAACAGTTCGATGAAGGCGTGACCGGATTCGAACGTTTCTGCGAGATCATCGACGAGCCGGTCGAGAAGGACCGTGAAGGCGCAAAGGATGTTTCCGACCTCAACGGTGATATCCGTTTCGAAGATGTCTGTTTCTCCTACAATCACAACGAAGAAGAACGCGAAGTCCTCAACGATATCAGTTTTACCGTGCCGAAAGGAAAGACCGTAGCTTTGGTCGGACCTTCCGGAGGAGGCAAGACGACGATCTGCCATCTGCTTCCGAAGTTCTACCATGCGGATTCCGGAAAGATCTCCATCGACGGCATCGATATCGAAGATATCACGATGAGATCGCTGCGTGACAGTATCGGTATCGTCCAGCAGGATGTCTTCCTTTTCTCCGGGACTTTTGCGGAGAATATCGCCTACGGAAGAAAAGATGCGACGATGGACCAGATCGTGGAAGCAGCGAAGAAAGCCAATATCTACGACTATATCTGTTCTCTGCCGGAAGGCTTCGATACCCAGATCGGAGAACGCGGCATCCGTCTTTCCGGCGGACAGAAACAGCGTCTTTCCATCGCCAGAGTCTTTCTGAAGAATCCTTCGATCCTGATCCTGGATGAAGCGACGAGTTCTCTGGACAATACGACGGAGGCTCTGATCCAGGAAGCCCTCAATTCCCTGAAAGAGGGAAGGACGACCCTGGTCGTGGCACACCGCCTCTCTACCATCAAGAATGCGGATGAGATCCTGGTGGTCTCCAACGGCAGTATCATCGAAAGCGGTTCCCATGAGGAACTGGTACAGAAGGAATCCGGTGTCTACCGCAAACTGTATAACTCCCAGTTCATCGACCGGGATTTCGGCCTTGATTCGGGAATGATGATGTCTTAGCAGGACATCATTTTTTGTATAATGAAGGCAGAGGAAAACGAATATGAAATATGTGATCGAAAATGAATCCCTGCTGGCAGAGATCAGTGAACTCGGGGCGACTCTGACCCGGCTGATCGATAAAAAAAGCGATACGGATCTCGTGCTGGGCTTTGACAGCGATGAAGACTACCGGAAGTATTCCGGAACCAATATCGGCGCGACGATCGGAAGGAATGCGAACCGCATCGGCGGTTCCTGTTTCAGGCTCAACGGAAAGACCTATCATCTGAATCCGAACGACAACGGAAACAACCTTCACGGAGGCGGAGACGGCGGATTTGCGTTCCGGATGTGGACTCTCGAAGAAAAGAAAGACGATTCGATCGTCCTGTCCTACACATCACCCGACGGGGAAGAAGGCTTCCCGGGGAACCTGAAGACGACCGTGACCTACCGTCTGGAAAAGGATTCGCTCCTGTTCTGTTTTGAAGGCTGCAGCGACGAAGATACGATCTTCAATATCACCAACCATTCCTACTTCTCTCTGGGAGACGAGACGATCCTCGACCAGTATCTGAAGGTCAACAGTTCGAAGTATTCTCCGACTGACGAGCGTTCCCTGACCCTGGATGAAGTCCTCGATGTGAAGGATACACCGTACGATTTCCGGGACTTTACAAGGATCGGAGACAATCTCAAAGGCCTGGAACACGGCATCGACAACAACTACGTCTGGGAGGATACCGAAGACAAGCTGATGGCCCAGCTGAAGAACGAGAAACTGCAGCTGAACGTCTATTCCGATCTTCCGGATATGCATGTATACACCGCATACTACCTGAACGGAGAGAAGGGGAAATACGGAAGGACGTATGAAGAATACGCCGGGATCGCTCTGGAATGTCAGTACTATCCCAACGGCATCAACTACGGGGACAGATATCTGCTTCCGATCCTGAAAAAGGGAGAAAAGATGTCTCACTATATCCGCTATGAAGTGAAAGGGGTCTGAGATGGAATTCAGTGAACTGGTATTGAAAAGAAGAAGCGTGCGCTCCTATCGGGAAGCACAGGTAAAGGAAGAAGATGTGAAGGCCATGGTCGAATGTGCCGTCTATGCGCCGTCCTGGAAGAACACGGAAACGGGAAGATACTACGTTGCGTTAAGCGAGGAAGCGAAGAAAGAGGTCTATGATTCTCTTCCGGGCTTCAATCAGAATTCGACGAAGAATGCAGCCTATATCGTCTCTACCTACAAGAAGGGACTTTCCGGTGCCGGAAGTGCGGAAGGAGATCTCTGGGGTGCCTACGACCTGGGCTGCCAGAATGCCTATCTGCTTCTGAAGGCAAGTGAACTGGGATACGATACCCTGATCATGGGACTGAGAGAGGAAGAAAAGCTGAGAAAGTACTTCGCCATTCCGGAGGATGAAGTCCTCCTTCCGGTGATCGCTCTGGGAAAGAGGGCGGCAGAACCGCGCATCGCCGTGCGCAAGAGTGCCGACGAGGTATTGAAAGTCTTATAGAAATGAGGAGAGATTCTCATTTTTTTATTTTTCTGTTAGGAATCCGGCCTTCTTCCGTGAATAAAGAAGTGAAGGAGGTTACAATATGAGAACGATAATGGTTGAACCTGAACGCTTGGAACAGACCGCTTCGAACATCGAAGAAGCCAACAGGGAATACGACCGCACCTACCGGGAGATCTATGTCCAGGTCGACAAGATGTCCGGATCCTGGCAGGGGAAAGACAACACCGCTTTTACCAATCAGATCAAGGCTTTTGAGGATGACCTCAGGCAGATCTCACTCATCATGAAGCAGTATGCGGATTTTCTGCGCAATTCCGCAAGAGCCTACCGTGAGACCCAGGATGAGATCTATGCCGAGGCAAACCGCTTGCGTTCCGTATAGGAGGAAATGATGGAAGATATCAGAATCACTCTGCCGGAAGTCAGCGAATGCGCGGCACAGATCCGAAACTGCAACGCAAATCTTGATGACATCCTGTCATACGTGAACCGGACCATGAATGAGATCAACAGCGTCTGGATGTCGGACGGCCAGGAGACGCTGCTGGCACGATTTCAGAAGTTTGCGACGAGGTTCATCGATGAATCCGAGGTGATCGAGTCCTATGCCCGATTCCTCGATAATACCGTCGCAAACTACGATTCCTTAGAATCGACGATCGTTGCGAATGCATCGAACTTCGATTAAGACTGTACTGATCTGCTTTGCGGGCTTTCTGTTCATGATTGCTTGCACCGCCTGCAAAGCGGATCTTTCTTATTCCTCCGATGAATATCTGGAGGATCTGGCTCAGGCCGCCGGCATAGGAGAAACGGCGGAAGCCCTGAAGGACTGGGGAGTCGCCGATGAAGAAGACTTAGACCGGGAAGATGTCCTGGATTACGGTCTTCTCACAAAGACGATCGGAAAGCTGATCCGGGAAGAGACCTCTATGGAAGAGCTCGCAGCAAAGGGCTGGATCAGGACCGGAAGGAAGGCGACGGATCGGGTCGACCGGAAGACGGCGGAAGATGTGATCGCCAAGGCAGTCCGTCAGATCAACGGACCAAACTGGAAGGAAGCCATCGCCTATGAATATGCCAGTAAACTCAAGACAGAGGAAGATAGCCTGCAGGTCGGCGATCTCATTTATTCCGAGGAAGGATACCGGATCGTCACATCCGTGAACGAAGATGGGTATGAGAGCCGTGAAGCGCAGTTTGACGAGATCTTCTCCTATCTGGAGACGGAAGGTTCTTCCGCTTTGGACTTCAGGGAGGCGGAGGTCATCCCGTATCATACGGAAGATGATTCTTCGTATGTGAACGGACTGTACCGCCTTCTTGCCGCAAAGGACGGCAGCTTTACGACGGACGGTTTCAAGGTGAGCTATTCCCTGAACCGTTCCGGCATCGATGTCCATGTCACGAAAGAGAACGGATCCGCGACTTTCTATGCGGATCTTTCGATCTATGATGTGAGACCGGTCTTCCGCTGGCGGAGCGAGAAAGACGACCTGAAGAACTGTTTCTTTACGGTCTCTTTGCGTTCGACGGAAGAGGTGGGCTGTTCCGGAGGAAAGTACGGGGATTACTATCTGCGATCGAAGGATCTGGACAGTTCGTCTTTCAAGGCCTTTTTGGATTCTCTGATCGATCCGGTCTCGGAACGCACGGAAGCGGGGATCCCGATCTGCAAGATCCGTACGCCGATCCCGAACCTTCCGTTCGTCTTTCTGAATATGGATCTCTACCTGCGGGCGAGCGCCGACGGGAATGTGCGGCTCGTCATGTATAACAGTCACAACGTCGGATTTGAGACATACAACGGAAAGGTCCGCTTCATCCGGGAACACAGCGACGATCTGGATGTCTCGGCTCAGGCATCTGCCAGAGCGGTGATGGCGATCAATCTCGGCCTGGATGCGGTCGGTTACCGTCTGGCCGATGTGGAACTGGAAGGAGGACTCAAAGCCGGGGTCACTACGACGCTTCATCTGTATGACGAAGACGACAATCACAGTTCCGTGCGGACTGAAGCGTCCTATTCCGATGCAGCCGATCTGGCGAAAGAAAACGAGAACGTCAAGGTCTGCGGAGATCTTTCCCTGCACAAGTATCTGGATCTCAAGATCAATACGCCGGGGACACTGATGAACCGGATGGGATTTGGAAGGTCTTTCCAGATCCTGAATGAGGACGACCAGCTTTTCGGGAACCTTCATCATATCGAGAACGGTCACTTCGTCGAAGCCTGTACGCGGAAGGAACGGGAATCGTATAAACAGATGGACGCCGTACGTTCGGACCGCATCGTCCTGGATTCCTATGCGGAAGTGCTGAAACGGGATCAGACCTATACGATCGTCGTGCGGTCTCTGCCGGAGGGGTACCAGAAGAAGGATCTCGTGTATACCAGTGAGAACGGATCGGTCGCATCGGTCAAAGGGGGAACGATCACCGCCCTGACTCCCGGAAGCGTCAGGATCCGTGTCAGTACAGCAGACGGAAAATTCAGCGCCTTCGTCAATATCCTGGTATCGACCGGCTGATGTATGTGATCATCAAAGGGCGCGATGAACTGCGCTGTCATGATCTGGACACAGAGCAGGAAGTCATCTATGAAGGGATCCGTATCTACAGGAGCCGGGGAAACTTTTATTTCGATCTGAAGGAAGGATGGCACTTTGACGACGGAACCAAGACAAAGAAAGCGGAGATCGGAGAGTATACCGTCAGAAACGAAGGGAAATACTACGACAGGAAGATCCTGGTTTATGAAAGCGGAAAGGGGATCGAAGATTATTCCTTTTACGGATATCGGGAACTGGAGATCTCGGATCGAAGAAACGCCGGGATCATCACCCGTGATCCGTATCTGAAAGGAAAGTCGCTCAGACTGAAAGACGGCATCCTGGAGACGGATATGGATGTCTGTGTCGATCATCGTCACTACGAAGGGCAGAAACTGAGAGAGGGGAACCTCGTCGAGATCAACGGCCTGCGTTTCATCTATTGCGAACAGTTCCTGTTTCTCAACCGTTTCTGTTGCGAGATCAGACTGAAGCGATATCCGATTCGGGAGAGGACGATCGCCTATCCGTCTTCTCCGTTGCGACCGGGATCTTCTGCCTCGTTCAGGGAAAGCAGCCTCGTTATCCCGAAGATCGAAGCGTATTCTCCGCCTGATTCGATCAAGACGGAAACGTTTTTGCGTTCCTTTCTTCCGAACATGATCATGGCAGTCCTAATCGCCGTCATGGGATACCTCAACTACCGGAACTCCCCGAATGCCGGCTGGAACTACCTGCTGATGCCGATCGGGATGATCCTGACCGGGATTTTCCTGCCGCTGTCGTTCCATCTGGCCGACAGGATCCGTTTCCGGAAAGAACGGAAAAAAAGAAGAATGGAATACCTGGCTTATCTGGAAAGATATGAAACAGATCTGGAAAAAGGGATCGAAAGCTATGTCAGAGACCGGAACCGGATCTTTTTCGACGGTCCCGATGAAACAGGACCGTTTCGGATCCGCCGGAATGGGAAGGGGATCCTGCTTTCACTGGGAAGGAAACAGATCAGTGAAAGGATCGAATGGACGAAGACAGGGGATGAAAAGATCGATGAGATCCTGCAGAGGATCGAACACCGTCTCCTGCATATCGAGGACGTTCCGGTCTTTCTGGATCTGGAGAAACATTCCCGCATCCGTATCGACGCAAAAGCCGATCTGAGACCGATCCTGCTGAAACGGTTCATCCTGGAACTGTCGTTCCGCTACCACTACGAAGAACTGAGCATCGCGATCTACTGCAGGGACCCCGATCTGGTCAGTGAGATGTACGATCTTCCGCATCTGTTTCATCAGGGAAAACGGATGACGTTTCATTCCGCGAATCAGCTGCAGGAGATCGATCGGCTGCGCATGGATCATCCGCTGATCCTGTTTCTTTATGACCCGTGTCACAGCCGTTTCAGTGATCCTTCGATCCGCACGGTCTGTTTCACTCAGGAAGAAGGGGACCTGTTCCGGGATCCCGACGCGATCCTGACGTTCCGGGAAAACAACCGGGGAGTCCTCACTTTCGAAGATTCCCGGGAACCGTTCTTCTATCTCTGGCGACCGATCGATACGGCAGACTGTTTCCGTCTGCTTGGGAGATATAACCGATCCTTCCTGAAACGGAAGATCCCTACCTTTCGGACCCTGTTTCCGGATCCGGATATCGGCAAGCTGTATGAAAGATGCGACGGAGGTCTGAAAGCGGATTTTGCGTACTGCGGAGAGGAGATCCTGTCTTTCGATCTGCACGAAAAAAGACAGGGACCTCACGGTCTGATCGCCGGCAGTACCGGTTCGGGAAAATCGGAACTGATCGTATCGATGCTGCTGTCACTGTGTCTGTGCTACCCTCCGGACCATCTGAACATTGTCCTGATCGACTACAAGGGAGGAGGGATCCGGGAATCGCTCAGTGCGAAAGGACAGACGGTCCCTCACATCATCGCCTCCGTCAGCAATCTCGAAAACAACCGTTTTGAACGTCTGATCATCGCCCTGAATCATGAATGTATCCGCCGTCAGAAGGAATTCACCCGTCTTTCCGCTTCCTGCGGGATCGCGATCGCCGATATCGACGATTACCGGGCCTACAGCCCAAACGCGATGGCTCATCTTCTGATCGTCGTGGATGAATTCGCGGAACTGAAGAAGGAGAATCCTCTTCTGATCCGGGAACTGATCTCTCTGTCGCGTATCGGCCGCTCCCTTGGCCTGCACCTGATCCTGGCGACACAGAAGCCATCCGGAAATATCGATGAGGAGATCTGGTCGAATTCCCGTTTCAAACTGTCTTTGAAAGTCTTCGAAGAAAGGGACTCCGTGGACGTCTTGAAAGTAAAGGATGCGGCTTATCTGGAATCTTCGGGGAGCTTTCTGCTGCGGGTAGACGATACCCTCCTTGCGGGGCGGAGCGTCTATGCGAAGAACGACTGGAACGACAGAGATCCCTATGAAGTCAGTCTCCTGGATCCGACTCTTTCTGCAATCAGGACCGTCCATCAGAAGAATCCCGACATCAGGACGGAAGCGGATGTCTTCTGTGAAAGGATCATCGAATACTGCAGGAGAAAGAAGATCGTTCCGCAGAAGATCGACTGGGATCTGCCGCAGCCGTGTACCCGAAAACAGCTCACGGACGGAGCCTGTCTGGTCCTGGGAGAGATCGATGATTATCTATGCGGAAGGAAGGATCTTCTGGGCTACGGACTGAAAGAGGACCTCCTGATCTGTTCCGACAGGAAGGATGAGATCAACGGGATCCTGAATACCCTGAACGAGTTTCACCGGCCCTGTATCCTGATCAGCGATCGGCCGCTTCAAAACGGTTTTATCACGGATCGCCTGCATTATGATGACCGGGAAGATCTCCTCTACCTGTTTCGGAAACTGATGAAAGGGGAGGATGATCTCACCCTGGTGATCCATGACGTACAGTCTCTGTTTTCCTATGACGAGACCTATCTCGAGAGGATCTGTCATCTGATGAAAAGAGGTAAAGAGACCCGCTGCAGCGTGATCTGTCTGAGCCGCAGCGCGAGATTGAATTATCGTCTTCTGAGCGCTTTCGGAAAACGGATCCTGATCGGGGATGCGACTGCGGAGGAACGGAACATCTTCTTTTCTTCCGTGTGCCGTTACAAGGGAGAAAACTTTTTTCTGAAAGACGGACCGGTCCCGTTCGTACCGGTAAAGACAGAACGGTTTCAGAAGGAGAGACAGGTCCTCCCGTCCTTTCTCGACCGGATCCCGAAAGAGATCGTTTCCTGCCGAACGGATGAAGGATGTCTTCTGGGATATGCCGAAGAGGACAGATCTCCTGTCTTCCGGAAACGGAAAGTACTGGTATGTTCCTTTGATGAATGTCTTCTGGAACCGTATCAGGAGTATTCCGACTGTTTTGAAGTCCGTATCTATGACAGAGACCTTCTGAAGAAAGCGCATGAAGCCATCCTCTGGCTCGGACCGGGGATCTTCCTTCAGCGTCTTTTCATCTCATCGGAGAAGAACGATCTGATTTCCGGACAGGGTATCCTCCTGTCTCAGGGAAAACAGATCCGGCTGAGGTGCCTTGACCGTGCATAGGATCCCGATCCGTTTCCGTATCGTCCTGACCGGAGAGGTCCTGGAAGTCTGTTTCGACGAACGTCTGAGCTTCCTTCAGAACATGGAACTCCTGAACCGCATCTCAGAAAAGAAGATCCCTGATTTCCGGGTCTACGATCCCTATAAAAAAATATTCCTTGACCGGAATATTCCTTTGAAAGAGTTTCATATCGAGACCTTCCGTCTCTTTCTTCTGTTTTACTGATCGGGAAGGGCCGTTGTCTTGAGAGTATAGAATACGATCTCCGCATCCGCATTCAGACGCGCATCCGAATCGATCCGTCCGACACCGTTGGTGATATCCAGCGTCTTTCCGTTCCGGGTGATCTTTCCGTTGTAGTATTTCCGGCATCCTTCCGGTCTTCCGAAGAGACTGATGATCGGAAGATCGATCTGTCCGCCGCGGGAATGTCCGGAAAGGAAGTAGGAGAACTCATGATCGCCCACGTCATCGAAAAGATCCGGGCAATGGGAGACGACGATCGTATAGTGTCCGGCTCCGACTCCTGAGAAGGCCGTCGTTACATCCGGCTGTCCCCCCACGAGCGGAGAGATACCGATCAGGGAGATCACGCTGTTGCGGTCGATACTGATCTGCCGGGAACGGTTGTCCAGGACCTTGAATCCGGCGTTTGTATAAACGTAGTCGGCTTTATCGCGGGATACGAGATCGTCATCGCCGTAGACTGCATACTTGCCATAGCGGGCCTGCAATGACTTCAGGGAGTTCATCAGATGATCCAGTTCTTCCTGAGAGAGCTCGTTTGCGTATAAAGGATCCAGAAGATCTCCTCCGAATACGATGATGTCCGGATGGAAGGAACGGATCTCTTCGACCGTCCTGTCCAGAAAGTCGGCATCGATGAAATGTCCGTAATCCAGGTCGGAAAAAAAGGCGATCAGCAGACCGTCCGTATCGGCATCGATCTTGTCGGAAGAAAGGATCTCTTCCCTCAATGTGAGCTGTCTCGTGTTGATGAGCGTTGCGTTCACCCATACTGTCCCGATAAGACAGAGGGCAGCGAGAACAGCGATCAGGATCTTCTTCAGCATACTTTTATTATAGCTTATCGAAATCACATAATTTTACATATTTAAAACATAATATTCGGATATAGCGTTTGTTACTATTTAGGTGCAAGGTGGTGAGGCCTTGCCGATACTAGCCCCCGAAATTAGTTGTATCGAAATATTTATCCCCTTAAATAAACATGAGAAAGCCCCGTCGATCATAGGGGGCTTTTCTCATGGTAGAATGGATTTATGAGAAAAAAACGTCGTCTCAGAAAACCTCTGATCTTTATCCTTATTCTGCTTGTGCTCGCCGTCATCGGATCCGGTGTCTTTCTTTATATTTCGATGAAAAACAATGAAACGACACCGTACTATCTGGCTGGAGAAGAGAAGACAGTGACTGTCTTCGATAAGGAAGGGAATACGATCGAGATCCCGCGAGGGACCCTGGTCGAGATCCGCAGTTCGAAGGCGAAGATCGATGAGACGGAATACTGCCGTTTCGATTATGAAGGAAAAGAATACTATATCCTCGAAGAGGAATTGTGTGAAGACCGCCGTTACTGTGTCAGAGAGACGGAAGTCTATGCGCTGAGAGACCACGTCCTGACGGCTGCCTTTGATGACTTCCATATCACCGGCTGGGTAAAGAAGAAGGACCTCCTGCAGATCAGTTCCTATCATGAACTGCTGGAAGACGGGACCGTCGACTTCTACGAGATCGCCGGTCAGGGATATATCTCCGCCGAATACGTCGCACAGGAATACTATGAGACCGCCTATGACGCATCCATCTACAGCGACGTCTTTTCCGGAATGGCCGGAAGTGCCACGATGATCGATTACTATCCGAAACAGATCCCGTCCTTTGCGGACAATGTGATGCCGGATCAGGTCAATGCGCTCTATATCAATGCGGAAGCCATCATCGATGCGGAGGAATACATCCGGATCGCAAAGATGACGCCGGGGATCAACGCCTTTGTCGTCGACATCAAGGACTGTTACGTCGATACACAGCTGGCCTACCGTTCACCGGTGGGCATGGAATATGCGCCGTCTACGGAAAACATCCCGAATTCCTTTGAGACCTACAAGGAAAATGTCGGAAAGCTGAAGGATGCGGGATACTATCTGATCGGCAGGATCACTGCATTCAAGGACGATGCGTTCGCCTATGACAATCCGGAAGAATCTCTGTCGGAAAACGGACAGCCTTATACCTACGGCTACGTCCGCTGGCCAAGCGTCTTCTCCCGCAGGATGTGGGAATATGATATGGCTTTGGCTATGGAAGCAGTCGATGAATTCGGATTCAATGAGATCCAGTTCGACTACATCCGTTTCCCGGAGGATGCGGATGAGACCATCGATCTGCGCAATACCTATGATGAGACCAGAGCTCAGGGTGTGACGAACTTCCTGCGCTATGCGACGGAATTCCTGCACCGCAAAGGTGTCTATGTCTCCGCCGATGTCTTCGGAGAGACCAGCGGTACGGACGATGATGAGTTCTCCTGTTTCGTCGCCTATTACGGCCAGTTCTGGCCGGCAGTCTCCAATGCGGTCGATGTGATCAGTTCCATGCCGTATCCGGACCACTTTGGATCCGATTACTACGGGATCGCCGAACCTTGGAACGAACCGGGAAGACTGATGTATGCCTGGGGCAGAGCGACAGCCTTTGCACAGGAAAAGACCTACGATCCGGCGAAATGCCGTACCTGGATCATGGCACAGAATTCCGATGTCTATGATGTCGTCTACGGACCGGACTTTGTCGCCGATCAGATCAAAGGACTCCGCGATGCGGGAGTCTGTGACGGTTATATGACCTGGAATGCGGCGTCCAGTTTTACCAAGTATTCACAGTACGCAGATGTGCTCGACTGATCACTTCCGGATGATATAGGTCACCGGAGAATCGGTTCGATCCTGACAGTAACTTTCAAGAACAGGGATCCTGTTCTTTTTTATATACGCATCGAGAAGATAGAATTCATCCTTTCCGCCGGGATGTCCGAGATAGAAGGTAATGACGATATATCCGTCTTCTTCTAGTAATAACCACGCCTCTTTGAAGGCTTTCAGGGTCTCTTCCGCTTTCGTGACCGAGGAACCGTCGCTGTGGGGAAGGAATCCCAGGTTGAACAGGAACAGTCTGATCGGTTCCTGAACGTATCTTCCGACATTTGCGTGGCTGTCACAGATCATCGTGACATTGTCTTTTCCTTCCAGGCGGATCTCGCTGCGCCGGATCGCTTCTTCCGAGATATCGAAGGCATAGACCTTCTTCGCCAGACCGCAAAGAAAAAGGGCGTCGTTTCCGCCGCCCAGAGTCATGTCGACGACGGTATCTTCTTTCCCGATGAGAGGGCGGATGTATTTATGGACGAAGGTATTATTGTTCATAGTATTTTCCCTGCCAGGTATCCAGCTGACGCATCTTCTTGTCGATATCGTTCAGGATAGTCGTCTTGTTCAGAAGCCAGTGGGGTTCGATCAGATCTTCGGCGACGGGATCTCCGGTCAGACGTTCGATGACGATCTGCGGCGGAAGCAGTTCCAGCTGTTTTACGACCAGATCGATGTATTCCTCCCTGCTGATCAGGGAATAGCGTTTCTGTTCATGCATATCTGCCAGAGCGGTATCCGAAAGGATATGCAGCATGTGGATCTTGATCGCCTGAAAAGGCAGATGACTGATATCTCTGACTGTTTTTAACATATCTTCCTTTGTTTCGAACGGAAGTCCGTCCATGATGTGGATACAGACCTTGATCCCTGTCTTTTCCAGACGGTATAGCGCATCCTTCAGATCCTGAAAATCATACTGACGGTTGAGGATCCTTCCGACTTCATCATTCGATGTCTGCAGACCTAGTTCGAGCCAGATCGGCTTGATCGAAGTCAGGGAATCCAGATAATCAACGACATCTTCCGAAAGACAGTCACACCTTGTGGCGATGGCGATCTCTACGACATCTTTCCGATCCAGAAACGGTTCCAGCATCCCCTTGATCTTCTCCAGAGGACCGTAGGTATTGGAGAAAGACTGGAAATAGGGGATATACAGGGAATCCGGCCATTTGCGTTCCATGACCTTCCGGTTCTCTTCAAACTGTTTCAGAAGATCTTCTTTCGGTGCGACATTGGTATCGCCGCTCCCTTTTCCGGAACAGAAGATACATCCGCCGAAGGCCTTGGAACCGTCCCGGTTGGGACAGGTAAAACCGCCGTCTAAAATGACCTTGGATACCTTGCGGTGATAACGGGTCTTCAGATAGTAATTGAATGTATGATATCTCTTCTCGTTGAAGGAATAAGGAAACGGATTGTCCATGTCTCTATTATATAAGAAAAGACGGATCGCTCCGTCTTGTCTGTCATATCATGCGATGTCTTTTTTCGACTCTTCCGATTGCGGGAATCTGTCGGCGATCCTTAAGAAGATCAATCCGAGGAAGAAGAAGATGCACAGCATCGCTACCGCGAGGTTGATGCTTCCGATCGAGAAAGACTTGCCAAAAAGATTAAGTGCCATTTTTCCGGTTTGCGGATCGCCTTTGGCAGTAACAACACCGATTACCAAAGAGCCCAAGACTGAAGCACCTTTGGAGAAGATATCGTACAAGCCGAAGTATTCGCCGGAGTTCTCATCCGGAATGATTCGGGAGTAATAGCTTCTGGAAAGCGACTGGATCGAACCCTGGAAGCATCCGACGATGAATGCCAGAATGGCGAAGTCCAGCATCGTGTTGATGAACAGACCGTAAAGGCTTCCGACAAAGTAACCGAGGATGCAGATGGAAAGCAGAGTGACCGTCTTGTATTTCTTGGACAGTTTTGCGAAGACGAGCGAACCGATCCAGGCTACGACCTGAGTCAGAAGCAGGAAGATGATCAGCAGGATGTCGTTGTTGAGCCCGACGGCCTTGCCGATGGTCACGCAGTTGTCGATGATCGTTCCGACACCGTCGATGTAAAGGAAGAAAGCAATCAGGAAGAAGAAGACCTTTTTGTCTTTCTTCAGGATCGTTCCGATCGTCGCAAAGATCTTCTTGAATGCTTTGACGATATGCGGTTTTCCTTCAACATAGTTGATCTGTTTGTAGTTTTTCAGCAAAGGCATCGTGACCAGAAGCCACCAGCCGCCGGTAATCGCAAAGGCCAGAATTTTAGAAACAGATTCCGGGATGATATTGAGCATCAGCGGTCCCAGAGCGGCACAAGCCAGAGAAAGGGTGAACGGAATGCAGGACCCGATATAGCCCCAGGCGTAACCGTAGGCAGAAACGGCGTCTGATCTCTCGTCGCTGGTGACATCGTTCAGCATTGAGTCATAGAAAGTCAGTGATGACGAATAGAAGAGCCTCGTCAGCATGTACATGATGGTAAATACGACCCAGTTCCAGGCAAAGCCGGTGATGATGCACATTGTAACGCCGATAAATACAGATGTCTGGAAGAGGATCTTTCGGGTATCCTTGTGATCGGCGATAGCGCCTAAAGCGGGTCCGACGATAACCAGGATAACGGTGACACTGGCTTGTATATAACCCCACCAAGAAGTTGCGGTCAACTGGTTGGCACCGGTCGCTAAGACAAGGCTGGAGAACCATACCGGAACCAGCGAGCATGCCAGCATCGTAAATGCGGAGTTTCCGACGTCATAGAGGACCCAGGAAAACTCCTGCGGAGTGAGGTCTTTAAAGACCTTCGACTCATTCAGTTTCTTAAATAGACCTTTCATGTTTTACTCCCGTTAATTAGATCTTTTAGATTATTTAAAATCAGGCTGATAATTCAGTTCGTCCTGATAATTCAACACAGGAATGTCATCGCTGGCGTCCGGATCGAAATTGTGTTCGAAGTAATCTGAAAGAGGCGTACCGTCTTCGATCCGTTTCATGAGGGAAGCAACGAGTTCGGGATATATGGTGAGTGCGTGTTCCCGGAGCTTGTCGATCCGCAGGTTGGAATCGGCACAGACTTCCATTTCATCCGGCTGTACGATCAGATCGGCGTAGTCATGCATGCCGATACGATGCAGGATCTTTCCGGCACCGTTTCGTTTCAGATCGGAACGGCAGTTCAAAGCACTGATGATGAGTCTCTGCATCCTCGTGGTACGCAGGAGCTCAGACGGTTTGAACGGGAAGAATTCTGCGATATCGGCAGCGATCCTTGCGTTCGGTCGCAGAGACTGGGCTCTGTCGACATCACTGACGGAACGTCCGTCCAGTCTCATCAGATGTCCGTCGTATTCGGATTCCACCTTGTTGTGGGAGATCCCGGACACCTTGCTTTTGGTATTGATATAGGCGTGACACTGGCTGTCCAAAGTATAGTGGGAAAGGAAACCCAGTGTGTAGGATAAAAGACTGTCTTTGTCTCTTTGGCTGTTGCAGCAGACATCGACACAACGCTCGAAAAAGACGGAACCCGCTTCACGATGCATTTTGTGTCCGTATCCGGAGATCTCTTTGTGAGTCAGATCATAGAAAAAGATGTCAGGTCCGTGCACACCCAGGTCGAAGATCTCACGATTGCTGCGGATGATATTCTGCAGCTGTTCCGGCAGGACATCGATACAGTCACAGCCGAAACGCCAATGCGCATAAGTAGTAGGCATAATCTATTAAATATTTTAACATAATTCATTCACACGGATACAATAGAAATATGAAACAGGAAGTCTACGAATATCTGAGGACGATACCGAAAGGGAAGGTTGTCACATACGGAACGATCGCAAAGGCACTCGGAAGACCGAAGGCGGCCAGAGCGGTAGGAAACATCCTTCACAACAATGAGAATCCCATCTATTATCCCTGTTACAAGGTCGTCGACCGCAACGGAAGGCTGGCGGAGCATTTCGGCGATGAAGGAGGGATAGAGACGCAGAAGAAACGTCTGGAAGCGGACGGCATCGAAGTGAAAGACTATCGCGTCGATCTGAAAAAATACCTCTGGAAGTGAATATTTACAAATTATATCGCATGCGATATAATCTAACAGGAGGTATCAACATGTCCACGATCTATGATTATTCATTGCTCAATGCAAAGGGAGAGACAGTATCATTAAACGACTATAAGGGAAAGGTCATCATGGTGGTAAATACAGCCACAGGATGTGGCTTTACACCTCAGTATGAACCGATCGAGCAGATGTACAGAGATTACCATGACAAGGGACTTGAGATCCTGGATATCCCGTGCAACCAGTTCGGCAATCAGGCTCCGGGAACCGATGAAGAGATCCATGAGTTCTGCACATTACACTACAACACCACCTTCCCGCAGATGAAGAAGTCCGATGTCAACGGAGACAATGAACTTCCTCTTTACACCTACCTGAAAGCTCAGAAGGGGTTTGAGGGGTTCGGCAAGGGCCTTGCGGCAATGGGTCTTTCCATGGCTACCAAGAAGTTCAACAAGGATCTGAAGAAAGATGACATCCAGTGGAACTTCACCAAGTTCATCATCGACAAAGAAGGCAACGTCGTTGCGCGCTTCGAACCGACGATGGATATGAAGGAAGTCGAAAACTGCGTCAAGAGCTTATTATAAGAAACGATCCTCATATATAATTGATATGAGGAACGGAAATGCGTTACGACATGAATCTCTTCGATCCGCCGTTTGAATCCATTCAAAACGGCACAAAGAGGATCGAACTGAGACTGAATGACGAAAAACGAAACAGGATCCGGCCGAATGACCGGATCTTTTTTCATCGATACGATCAGGAATACGACGTTATAAAGACGACCGTTTCGGATATCCGCAGATATCGTGATTTCAGGGAACTGTATGAGAAAGAAGATCTTCTTCTGTGCGGATATGAAGAAGGGGATCATCCTTCCTATGAAGACATGTATGAATACTATTCTAAAGAAGCGATCGAACATTACGGTGTACTGGCCATCGAGATCGTAAAATCCGAAGAACCGTATCTCGTGGACGGCCACGTCCATCTGGAACATGGACCTCTCACTGAAGGATATGCGATGAAGTTCATCAATGAGGCGATACGCAAAGGTCTCGATGAGATCGATATCCTCGATCACAGCCACCGATTCAAAGAATTCCGTTCCTGTTACGACCTTCTTCGGGTCTATCCGGAACAGGATGAATGGCTCGGCCGTCCGGGAAAATTCAGGGACACGCTGAACGATTATTTCACGATGATCGAGGTGATCCGAAAGAAAGATCTTCCGATCCGGGTCCGCTTCGGACTGGAAGTCTGTTATACGGAAGAGACGGAAGACCTGTTGAGAGAGATCCTGAAAGATGTAAAGCTGGATTTCCTGACCGGTTCCGTTCATTCGGTCGGCGATATCCTTTATGACATGTCGTTCTCGAAACGTCTGTTGAGCGAAAGATATACGCAGGAAGAGATCATCGAACTGTATTACCGCAGACTGATCGCCTGTGCTTCTTCCGGTCTCTTTGACCGGATCGGTCATCCCGATCAGATCAAGGTCGCAGTAGAGACGGATGATCTTTCTTTAAAGAAGCATTATGAGGAACTGGCACGCGTCTGCAAGGAGAAACACATCCTCGCTGAAAACAATTCCGGCTGTCACTGGCGCTACGGACTTTCAGATATCGGAAACAGCGATACATTTCTGAAGACTTTCAAGGAATACGGTGTGGGGATGATCACTGCCAGCGATGCCCACGATCCGAAAGATACCGGAAATCTCATCCGGGAAGCAGAAGAGCGGATCCGTTGACAGGATCCTTTGATTTCCTGACCTGATTCTCAGTCAGAAGACTTTAAAAAACATATTTTTTCATTACAATATATCATGTGGTGAATGACGAGACTTCAAAGATCGGACAGGATTTTACACTCTGGTCCCTGTTGCGCTTTGCGCTTCCGGGCCTTTTGACGAATCTGTTCACACGGATCTATGAAACGCTGGATGATGCGCTTTTTGTTTCGCGTTTCGTCGGACAGAACGCTTTGGCCGGGATCAAGATCCTGGCACCGATCGACGGTCTTACCTTTGCGATCTCGACGATCTTTGGCATCGGCGCAAGTACCTATGCTGCCACGGAGATGGGAAGAGGAAAGAAGAAAGACGCTTCCCGGATCTTTACCGAGATGATCATCGTCGCTCTCGGACTGGGTGCGCTGATCGCACTTCTCATGATCGTTTTTGACGATCAGATCCTTCGTTTTCTCGGAGCACAGGATGATATCATCCAATATACCCGCATCTATGTGAGGATCACTTTCCTGGCACTTCCGTTCCGCCTGGCTTCGATGAGCTTCGGTGCGTTCTATTCCGTGGCAGGAAGGCCTTCGATGGGGCTGTTCAATTCCGTCCTTTCCGGTATCGTCAATATCGTAACGGACTATGTTACGATCGTGCTCATGGTCATGGGGGTTTCCGGAGCGGCTGTTGCGACAAGTCTCGGTCATATCGCGACGTTCCTGGTCGGCCTTTATTTCTATTCCCGAAAGGGGAATGACATCGTCTTTGTCAGACCCGGTAGAGATTATCTGAAGACGTTCGCTGCGTCGTTCCGTTATGCGCTGTCACAGTTTGCCAATGCTGCTACGATGGCACTGACGATGCTGATCGTGAACCGGATGATCCTGTATTATCTGGGTTCGGATGGGATCGCGGCCCGTTCGATCGTCAACGACGTGAGACAGGTCCTCAACTCCGCCTTCATCGGCTATGCGGCGACGGTGAGTCCGATCCTGGCCTACAACTATGGAGCCGGAAGGCCGAAGACACTGAAACGGATCCTTTCCTACAACCTGAAAGTATGGTTCTTCGGATGTATCGGTGTCATGGGAGTCGGGCAGCTTCTGAAAGGTCCACTGATCTCTCTGTTCATGAATCCCGAGACCTATACACAGAATTTCTATGATCTGACCTATTACGGGATGACGGTAGAACTGTTTGCGCCGATCTTCACAGCCGGATGTATCATGGCGAACCGGATGTTCGTGGCGTTGAATGCACAGAAGATCGCAACGGTACTCTCTGTCCTGAGAAACTTTGTCTTCCGTTTGAGTATGACTTTCCTGCTTCCTGCCATCTTTGGGGCATACGGGATCTGGTATTGTTTCCCGATCGCAGAAGCACTCAGCTGTCTCTGTTCGGGGATCGCGATCGTATATAATGCGGACAACTACGGTTACGGCCGAAGCGGTGTCGCTTATCTGATCGAAAACAAAGAAGAGCTTTCTGCGAATAAATGAATCCAATAAAAATGCACTGATAGCGTATCACAAACGTATCACAAAGTAAGTGGACAAAGAAAAAAGCTGTATCTCTACAGCTTTTATTCTCAGATGGCGGTGCGTACGGGACTCGAACCCGTGATCTCCTCCGTGACAGGGAGGCACGATAACCAACTTCGCTAACGCACCATGGAGCAGATGAAGGGAATTGAACCCTCGTGTCCACCTTGGCAAGGTG